>JFJP01023595.1_pt1 | contig 13466 bp, 6 predicted proteins | sample 431651 | NCBI WGS metagenome assembly JFJP01 (sample SAMN02602958, study PRJNA72255) | Microbial mat metagenome, whole genome shotgun sequencing project. | biome: fresh water; feature: sink hole; material: water; isolation source: purple microbial (photo- and chemosynthetic) mats found in...
GCCCGAATCTCAACAGCACTCGACGCAAGTCCTTCTCAAAATTCCCCTTTCATGAGCGCAAAAGGTGCGATACACAATTTACGACCACCGGATGCCATCCGCCTGCGTGACTCCGGCCATAATCCGTTATGCAGGGCGCTCTGTTTCAGTCGGCACGCAACTCACACCACGATGACGCCACGCATATTCGGAGGCTCCGATGTTATCTCGCCTGCTGCACGGCTCGATCAAAAAAAAGCTCGCCATCCTCTTCCTCTCGGCGGCGCTCCCCACCATCGTCATCATTGTCTATGCCGGACTGGACAATCACAGACGGGCCGTCGTCAGCGCGGAACTGGAGCTGCAGGACTTTTCCCGTCATCTTGCGCAAACCCAGACACAAACCACCCAGGCCGCAATAACCCTCCTCGAAGGCCTGGCCCTGTTGCCGGAAGTGCGCAAGGCCGACATAGAAGAGTGCAACCGCCTGTTCGCCAACCTGCTCAAAATCAACCCCGTCTACGCAGCCATCCATCTGGTCGACAAAAAAGGGGAGCTTGTCGCCTCAGGCCGCGCACGCGGGCCCGCAAACTTCGCCCACACCAGACATTTCAAGGAGGCGGTGGCCACCAAGGCGTTCGCCACCGGAGAATACCTGCTCGGCGTAACCCTGGGCGTCCCGGTCTTCACCTTCGGATATCCCGTCCTTGACAATCAGGGAGAAGTCCGTGGCGCCCTGCTGACCAGCATCAGGCTTGACCGCTATGGAGACCTGTTCAAGCATACCCGCTTCCCGGAAAATTCCTTCATCGGAGTCTGCGACAGAAACGGGGCACGCCTTTTCCGCTATCCCGAAAGCACCATGATGCGCATTGGAGAGCCCATCAAGCAGGAGATCTTCAAGCAGGCCGCAGCAGGCCATCCCGAAGGGTTGCTCCTGGAAAAGGGAACCGACGGGGTGGAGCGCATCGTCGCCTACCAGCAACTGAGCCTGGCGCCGGATCAGCCGCCCTACATGTATTTCTTTGTCGGGGCGCCCGGCGCCAAATTCTACGCCAACGCCCAAAGCGGAGTGCTGCGCGATCTGATCATCTTCTTTCTGGCCATCGGGCTGACCCTTGTAAGCGGCTGGTTTCTGGGCGGCAGGACCGTTGGAGTACGGCTTGAAGAGTTGGCCGAGGCCTCAAAGCGCATCGGCGCAGGAGACCTCTCGGTCAGGGTAGCCCCGGCTCCCGAAATCACCGAGGTGGATATGCTGGCGGGGGCCTTCAACAACATGGCCGCATCCCTGGCGCAGGACATTGTCAGACGCACGCAGGCGGAAGACGCGCTGCGAAAAAGCGAACACAGGCACAAAATCATCTTTCAACATTCCCCGCTGGGTATAATCTTTTTCGACCACGAAGGAACCATCGTCGATTGTAACGAACCGTTCATCAAAATCATGGGCTCGACCCGCGAAAAATTGATCGGTTTCAACACCGCCAGACAAAGCTCCCCGAAAATGCGCGACACGATCAAAAAAGCCCTGGCAGGAGAAGTGGCCGTCTTCGAGGACGAATACACCTCCATCACCGGCGGGGTGACGAAAAGCCTGCGGGTCGTTTTCAACCCCATATCGCCGGAGCAATCCCCCTCGCCCGTAATCGCCACGCTTGAAGACATCACCGAACGCAAAGAGATCGAAAAAACTCTGCTGGAGAGCGAATCCCGATTTCGCAATCTTTTTGAACATGTGCCTTCCATAGCCGTCCAAGGCTACGGAATGGATGGCACAACCCGCTACTGGAACAAGGCTTCCGAGGCGCTTTATGGGTACAGTGCCCAGGAAGCCCTGGGGCAAAAACTGACCGACCTGATCATCCCGCCGGAAATCCACGAGGACGTGAGCGCCGCCATGCACTCCATGGCGGAAACGACAATCCCAATTCCAGCCAGCGAGCTTACGCTTATGCGCAAGAACGGCTCCAGGGTTGTTGTTTTCTCGAACCATGCCATCGTCAAGAAGGCGGGAGGCGAACCGGAACTCTTCTGCCTGGACATCGATCTGACCAGCAGAAAAGAGGCCGAAGAGGCCCTGCTTAGGCTCAAGGAGGCCGCCGAAGCCGCCAACCATGCCAAAAGCGAGTTCCTGGCCAACATGAGCCACGAAATCCGCACCCCCATCAACGGGGTCATGGGCATGCTCCAACTCATGGAGACCACCCCTCTTGACGACGAACAGACCCGCTACATCCACATGGCCGCAGAGGCCGCCAAACGCCTGACCAGGCTTCTGTCGGACATCCTTGATCTCTCCAGGGTGGAGGCCGGAAAGATGGAGATTCGCGAGGCCCCCTTCCAGATCCGGGACATCATCGATTCCGTCTCCGGACTTTTCGCCGCCACGGCCAGAAACAAAGGCCTGACCCTGGAATACAGCCTTGATCCGAACTTGCCGGAAATCCTGGTCGGAGATGAAATGCGGGTGCGCCAGGTGCTCTTCAATCTGGTCGGCAATGCCCTCAAATTCACGGAGAGTGGCAATGTCGGCGTTGAAATCTCTGCCCTGGGCGCAAAGGGAGAGGACAACTGCCGCGTGCATTTGCACATCACGGACACGGGCATCGGCATCGCCGAAGACAGGCTTGGCGAGATTTTTGAACCGTTCCGACAGGTCGAAAACTCCTTCACCCGCAGTTACCAAGGCGCAGGGCTGGGCCTGGCCATCGTGCACAGGCTGGTCGGACTCATGGACGGAAGCATTACCATTGAAAGCACACCCGGCGAGGGCACGAGCGTGCATGTCGTCCTGCCCTTCAAAACACAACGAAAGACCTCCTCAAGCACCGCAAAAGCACTGTATGCAGACACTGGCGCAGGACTGCGCGTACTCCTGGTCGAGGACGATCCTTCGAACCGGATCCCCACCCAGATGCTGCTCGAAAAGGCCGGTCACAAGGTCATTCTGGCCGAGAACGGCAGCCATGCCATTGATCTGCTTGCCGCAAACGACATCGACTGCATTCTCATGGACGTCCAGATGCCCGTCATGAACGGAATCGAGGCGACCCGCATCATCCGGGAGTCCACGACCCTCGGCGAAAAAAAGGACGTTCCCGTCATTGCCCTGACGGCGTATGCCATGGATGGAGACAAGGAGGCTTTCCTGGCCGCCGGCATGAACGGCTTTGTGGCCAAACCGGCAACCCTTGAGGAAATTGTCCGGGCCATGCGCGAAATAATGGAGTCCTGAGCCCTGACAGGAGACCAGCCATCCAGAGGGATCGACAGCTTTTTATGAGTTGCCCTGATCGGGCTACATAACTATGAGACACCCCGTGCCGAAAAAATTCCTCACCAGCCTGCGCTCGCGAGCCATTTTCGCGCTCACCGCGATTTTCACGGCCATGGGCCTGGGTTGCGTACTGATCGTGGGCCTCATTATCGCTGATCGACTCGACGATTTCGAACACGAACTCGCCGCTGCCAACGTGCGCCGCGCACGAAACGCGCTGCAACAGGACATGAAGCGCCTGGACGATCTGGTCAAAGACTGGGCGTGGTGGGACGACACCTATCAATTCATGGGCACGGCCTCAGGGGAGTACCTGGACAGCAACGTCACCCCGGACGTGTTCCGCAACCAGGGCTTGAGCGCCATCGTATTCGTGACCGAGCGCGGAGAAATCCTCCATGCCTCGCACATGCCTGACGGCGGAGAAACCCTCGGCTCCCCAAGTGACCACCTGCTCAGCTACCTGCGCAAAGCCAGCCTCTCTTCTCCTCCTGGAGACCTCTTCAGTGGCAGTCCTGGAATAATCAACACACGGGGATCATTATGGATTACGGCGAACCGGCGGGTCCTGACCTCCCAACAGAGCGGCCCGGCCCGCGGCAGATTGTGGATGGTCCAGGAGATAGATAGCGCCTACGTTGAAAGACTCAACCAGCGCACGGAGCTTGCGGTGCAGATCCTCACCGACGACGCCGATGGCATACCGGAAATCATGACTGCGCTACGCGCCAAATCCCCGTCCACCGATAAAGAACTCGTCGTTACCGCCCCCTCCGTCATCTGGAGCGGCCTGCATCTGCCCGATGCAGCAGGCGGCCCTCCCATCGCCATTGTCACCAGTGCCTCCAGAGAACTCGCAGCCCTGGCCCGCGCAATCATGAAGACAAGCTTAGCGGTGGTCATCGTATTCGGAGCGGTCGGCTTCTTCAGCGGCTTCGCCTTTCTCGAAAAAAGCATCCTGTCCCGGCTGTCGCTTCTGAGCACACGGGTCCGGAACGATGCGCCGGATGCCCAGTTTTGCAGACTGGAGCAACAGTGCGACGAAATTGACCAGCTCTCGAATCTCGTGGATACCGCCTTCGACTCCATCCGCGAGAATGAACGTTTTCTCAAGGAGATTCTGGGGGCGATCAAGGTCGGCGTCATGCTCATCCGCAAGGAAGACAAGATCATCGTCAGCACGAACCTCTACGCCAGCGCCCTCGCCGGCCGCACTGAAAGTGAGCTTGTTGGCAAAACCTGCCATCAGTTTGTCTGCGGCGTGGAAACCGGGAAATGCCCTGTCTGCGATCTTGGCCAGACTCTCGACAATGCCAGATGCGAGCTTCTTGGTCGTGACGGCGAGCGGATCGACATCCTCAAATCCGTGACCATCATCACGCGAAACGACCAGGAATACCTTCTCGAAACATTTCTGGACATCCGGGAGATCGAGCGCACGAGGCATCTGCTGGAGGAGTCCGAAGAGCGCTACCGCGCCATGTTCATGAACACGGGCACGCCGGGGGTTCTCATCAACGAGGACACGTCCATAGCCGTAGCCAACACGGAATTCCTCCATCTCGCCAGGGCAACGCAGGAGGAACTGCGCCACCATCCCTCCTGGACGCGGTTTTTCCATCCGGATGACGCGCAGCGCATGCTGCGCTTCCACTCACAACGACGCCAGGAACAGTCCACGGCCCCAAGGTCGTATGAAGCCCGACTGGTGGACTCCGCGGGTGAGCAGCATCATGTCAAGCTCACTGTGGCCATGATCCCGCGCTCGCAGCAATCCATCGCGTTCCTGCTCGACATCTCCGACATCAAGAAGGCCGAATGGAAACTGCAGGAGCTCGCTTACACTGATGCCCTGACCGGACTGCCCAACCGCCTCTCGTCCCTGGAGAGACTGAGCCGGACCTTGCAGCGCCTGAGCGCGGACAGAGACAGTCTGGCCGTCCTCCTGCTCGACCTCGACGATTTCAAGATCATAAACGATTCCTGGGGACACGCCGCCGGAGATGTCGTTTTGATGGAAGTCGGGCTGCGCCTGACCTCTGTGCTTGATTCCTCGGAGATGGTGGCACGGCTTGGCGGCGACGAATTCATCATCGTGTCTGCCGCTGGCGCCTCCGAAAAAGAATATTCGGGTCTGGCGCAAAAGCTCATCGACACCTTCAATGCCCCCTTCAAAATCGGGAACTCCGAAACCTATCTTGGAGGCAGCGTGGGGGTGGCGGTCTATCCCAAGGATGGCGACACCGCCGGGCAGCTTGTGCGCTGCGCGGATCTGGCCATGTACCAGTCAAAAGCCCTCGGCAAGAACATGTACCATTTCCATTCTCCGGAATTGACACAAAAGGCCCAGCGCCGCGTCGAGATCGAAAGCGAGCTGCGCCTAGCCCTTGACGCCGGAGAAATTGTTGCCTTCTTCCAGCCGGTCATCGACCTGGGCAGTGGCCGCATCATCGGAGCCGAAGCCCTCGCCCGCTGGCGCAAACCCGATGGCAGGCTTGTCTCTCCGTCAGAATTCATACCTGTGGCGGAAGAGACGAGCCTCATCACCGACATCGATTTCAGCATCCTCTCCCAGGCCTGCCGCCAGGCCAAAAAATGGGACGAAGACGGACTCGGAAGTTTGCGCATCTCGTGCAATATCTCCGCACGGCATTTCCAGCGCGGCAACCTGCCGCGGGAGGTACAGCGAGTGCTGGAGACAAGCAAACTTCCACCGGATCGGCTGACTCTTGAAGTGACCGAAACCTTGTATATGGAAAACATTGACGAGGTACGCAGCATCCTCGAATCCATAAACAAAATGGGAGTTTCGAGCGCCCTCGACGACTTCGGAACCGGCTATTCCTCTTTGTCGTATGTACGCTCCCTTTCTTTCAATGTTCTGAAGATCGACAAATCCTTTGTGAAAAACCTGCCAGAGGAGTCCTCTCTCGCGCTCATCCGCGCCATGCTCGGTATCGCCATCAGCCTGAACATCACCCCCCTGGCCGAAGGTATCGAGACACAGGAGCAGCACCTGCTGCTCAAAACGCTGGGCTGCAAGCTCGGACAGGGATATCTGTTCTCTCCTCCCATAACCGCCGCACAGTTCCAATACCTGTTGGAAGAACAGAAGAAAGCATAATCTGGACATCTGCGGATCATAATTTTTCAAAGACCGACCCAGAATCAACGCGGCGACTTTTGACGCTTCGCATCGAATCGGATATGCTCAACTTTTGCAGAAAAACGGTTTCGGCAAAGCGGCACACCAAAAAAATTGGAGAAGCACATGGATCCAGCCCGTCTCATCCCACACGCCATCCCCATCCCGGTGGAATGGGGATGGTTCTACCTCTTTCAAGTGCTGACCTTCATCCTGCACATCCTGGTCATGAACGTCATGCTCGGCGCGTCCATCATCGCCCTGGTCCACCACCTGCGGGGCAAGGCCGATACGGAACCCCTGACCAAAGCGATTTCCGTCAAACTGCCCTTCACCATCGCCTTCGCCGTCAACTTCGGCGTGGCCCCCCTGCTCTTCATGCAGGTTCTGTACGGACAGTTCCTCTACTCCAGCAGCGTGCTCATGGCCGTGTATTGGCTGGGGGTCGTGGGACTGGTCATCGCCGCGTACGGAAGCGCCTACATCTATGATTTCCGGTATGCGTCGCTGGGCAACCTTCGAACGGTTCTCATCACCCTGACAGCCTTGTGCCTGCTGGCCACCGCCTTCATCTTCACCAACAACATGACCTTCATGCTCAGCCCCGCAAGCTGGACCTCCTACTTTGAAAATCCCTGGGGCACCCTGCTCAACCTGGGCGATCCGACCGTGCTGCCGCGCTACCTGCACATCGTCGCATCCTCCACCGCTCTGGCGGGCCTGGCCCTGGCCCTGCTCTACAGCCGCAAGGTCAAGGACGACCCCGGAGCGCAGCGCTGGGTTCGGCACGGCGTGAACTGGTACGCATTCTCGACCATGGTGCAGATGGCCCTGGGCCTCTGGTTCCTCTCCACACTGCCGGAACCCGTCAAACACCTCCTGCTGGGAGGTTCCCTGCCGCACACCCTGCTCTTCGCCGTCAGCGCGAGCCTGGGCATCTTCAGCATCAGCAACGCGCTGCGCTACAACGTCGGCACCACAGCGATACTGTCGCTGACCACCGTAACCCTCATGATCCTCCTGCGCGACATGGTCCGGGACGCCTATCTGGCCCCCTATTTCCAGGTCAATGACCGCGTCGTGACCGGGGAATACCTCCCACTTGTCCTTTTTATCCTGACCCTTACGGCCGGAGTGTGCGTCATTGCCTGGATGCTTCGAACCGCCGCCAAGGATTCGGAGGTGCGCTCATGAACTTTCCAATCTGGGAGCTCCACTGGGCCGGCGGCGGCCTGCTCATTGCCCTGATCGCGGTGTTCCATGTCTACATCGCCCATTTCGCAGTGGGCGGCGGGCTCTTTCTCGTCCTGACCGAACACCTCGGCCACCGCCGTAATTCCCAGCCCATCCTCGACTACACGAAACGGCACACCAAATTCTTCCTGCTTGTGACCATGGTCCTGGGCGGAATCACCGGGGTGGGCATCTGGTTCATCATCTCCCTGGTCGCCCCTGCGGCCACTTCACAACTCATTCATACCTTCGTCTTTGCCTGGGCCATCGAATGGGTCTTTTTCCTGTGCGAAATCGTGTCCTTGTTCATCTATTTCTACACCTTCGGAAAAATGGGCAGACGGAACCATCTGCTCATCGGCTGGCTCTATTTCTTCTTCGGCTGGATGTCGCTGTTCATGATCAACGGCATCATCGGCTTCATGCTGACTCCCGGGGACTGGCTGGAAACAAAAGACATCTGGGATGGGCTCTTCAACCCGTCCTTCTGGCCGTCACTGGCCTTCAGAACTTTCATCGCCATGATCCTGGCCGGGCTCTACGGCTTTGTCACCGCCACCTGGGAAAAGGATCCAAAAAACCGCGAGACCCTGGTCCGCTACTGCGCGACCTGGCTTCTGGCCCCCTTCGCCTTTTTGCTCCTGTCTGGCTGGTGGTACATAAACGCCTTGCCCGCAGGCCCCCAGGCCATGATCCTGGGTGCCAACCCGGAAATAGCCCCGTATCTGCAAAGTTTCCTGTGGATTTCGGTCATCCTCTTCGCTGGAGGCCTGATCATGGCCGTGCGCATGCCCGCGGCCATCAAGCGGCCCATGGCCCTGGCCCTGCTCGTCATCGGCCTGCTGTACATGGGATGCTTTGAGACCATGCGCGAAGCCGGACGCCGGCCCTACCTGATCCACGGCTACATGTACTCCAACGCCATCCTGGCGGGCGCAGAGGATGCCATCTCGGCCGAAGGGTTCCTGAAAACCTCCGGCTGGAACCAGAACCAGGAGATCACCCCCGAAAACGCCATGGCCGCAGGACGCGAGATCTTTCGTGGCCAGTGCGCCGCCTGCCACTCCATCGGCGGGCCGCTGCACGACATAAGGCGCCTGAGCGCACAGTTTGGCGCCGTCGGCCTGGAGGCCCAGATCACGGGCATGGGCAAACTCTACACCTACATGCCGCGCTTTGCCGGCACGGCACAGGAACGCAAAGCCCTGGCCGGCTACATTGTGAATGACCTCCTTGGCCAGACAGAGGCCGCCGCGCAAACCCGGACCCGGCCGACCATTGACCTTGAAATCCCGGCCTTCAATCCCGCTGAAGACGAGTATGTGCTCCTGGCCTGGTGCACCCTGGGCGAAAAATGCATCTCCGACAGCGACAGCCGCTTCTCCCTGCTGCCTCCGGGCAGCGCCCTCATGGCCCAGCTGATCCGGCGCGCACCCCAGCCCGAACTCGTGACCGCCGGCGTTGAAATCACCTTCACGCCGCCTGCAGGCTTCGAGAATCCGAGCAATCATGTGGAATTCTGGAAATACGCGCCGTCCTTGGTGGGCAAGGAACTGCCACCCAACATCAGCGCCAAGGGCCTGGGCATGTCGGGTGCGATGAAGTTCAACGATAAAAACCTGACCTTCGTGGCAGACGGCATCCCCGTGTTGCCCTACATGGACGACGGTACCATCAACCCCTACCCCGTCTTCACCATCGAGGCCAAGGACGTGGCCAGCGGCAAAATCCTGGCCAGCACCAAGGTCGTGGCTCCGATCTCCACCGAGATAGGTTGCCGAAACTGCCACGGAGGGACGTGGAAGCACGATGGAGCCATGGGCATCTCCGTGCTGACGGCCTCCGACGTCCTGGCCCGGCACGACAGGCGGCACAAAACCGCGCTGCTGTCCCAGGCCGAAGCAGGCAAGCCAGTACTCTGCCAGAGCTGTCACCCCGATCCATTGCTCAATGCGACCGGCAGGCCGGAGCTTTTGAATCTTCCGGCCGCCATCCACGGCTTTCACGCCAATTACATGTCCGACCAACCCGGAGCGCAGCCCTGCCACTCCTGTCATCCCACCGGTCCGAACAGCTACACCTACTGCGCCAGGGGCGTACACGCAGACAAGGGCCTGACCTGCGTCAACTGCCACGGCACGCTGGAAGACCATGCCCTGTCCCTGCTGCGCGGAGAAAAGGAAGCGGGCAAACCCAGGGCCGAACTGCTCATGCGGCACATCAAACCCAGACTTGTCGCCTCCACCGAGGAAATCGAGCCGCGCACTCCGTGGAATGACCAACCGGACTGCCTGAGCTGCCATGCGGACTTCGAGCCGCCGCAGGACCAGAGCCCCTCGGCCTTCAACCAGTGGGTGCGCGGTCCGGCCGGGCTTTACCGCACGCGCACCGATGACGCAGGGCTGATGTGCGAATCTTGCCACGGCTCGACCCACGCCGAATACCCGGCCACCAATGTTTTCCATCCAGACCTCGATGCCATTCAGCCCCTGCAGTACCAGGGCCAGCCCGGCCCCATCGGCGGCAAGGGCAACTGCGCAGTGTGCCACACCGAGGACATGCTCGACGAATTCCATCACCCGAACATTCTGGGTCAGCGCTGATGCCAACCACCAGGACCGGGGCAAAAAGGCCCCGGTCCCTCTTTGAGCCCACGCTTCAAGCCGGATGCTGTTCGATTCGTCGCAGACGAGCCTTAATTCCAAAATTCACTTTACCATCACATGCCCTTGCGCTAGCCTTTCTTTTTCGGGCTTCATGACCAGCCCGGTGTCCCGAAGCGCCCCCCCAACACACGGAGAACCACATGTCGTATCTGCCCTGTGTTGGCTGCGGTTGGTGCTGCCTGCATGACCAGTGCACGGATTCCCTGCGCCGTCACGGCTATCTGCCCCGCTGTCCCGAACTTTTCTGGAGCGAGGCAAAAGGGCGTTACCTGTGCCGGACCATGCTTGAAGGCGAATCCGGGAACGCAATCCGCCGCGACCAGCATACCGGCGGGGGATGTTGCGCCCCCATCAACTCCTGGCGGCGGGACATTCGAAACCGGGATAAATGACCCGCATCTTTCGGACGGACCATGACCCAACCTTTTTCCGACACAGAGAGCTCGTCCCTGGCAACAAAAGCGAAGACATCCCCCCGCCTCATGAGCGGCCAGCAAACAGTCCTCTCCGTCCTGATGGCCATAGTGCCGCTGCTGTGCCTCGGCACTCTTGGCTATGTCTTCCACGACACGGCCTACCGGGAAAAGACACATGCGCTTCTGGCCCAGAAAGCCATGAGTTCGGGCCAAAGCATCGACTCCTTCCTGGAGGAAAAAATCTCCAACCTCCGTCAGGAGGCAGCCTCCGCCAGCATAAAAGAGCTCTCGGACCCCGGCTATCTGCGCACCCGCCTGCACTCCCTGCAAAATGCCTATCAAGGCGTATTCCTTAATCTGGACCTCATCGATTCAAGCGGCAGGGTCATCGCCCACACGGACGGCGCCGAAACCGGACCCGAACCGGGCCGGGAGTCATACAGTATGTCAGCGATCTTGCCCAATGCGAAACGCAATGTTTCCTGGGAGTGCGCATCACCTTCGAACAAACCGCCTGGCTGCTGCGAGCGCACCTTGATCCAGAACAGATCCAAAACAAGATCCGTCTCTTTCATCCCGGAGGAGCTGGAGGCGCATTCTTTCTGGATAGGCAAGGCACCTTCAGCTCAGATGGGGAAAAAGGGCCCGGCGACAGGGAAACCGCCCTGCTGCTGGCGCAGCAATTTTTTCCCGAAGGCAGACCCGTCGTACTGGAGGGCAAAGACGCAAAGGGAGCGCCCAACTACTACGGATGCGCCCCGCTGAGATCCACGGGCAGCATCCTGGTTCTCCATCAGCCCAGGACACCGATAATGCAGCCGCTCACAAATGCCCGGCTGCTGGCGGTGGGCATCATCGTGCTGGGTTGCGCCGGAATAATCGTCACGGCCCTGGCTCTGGCCAGACGGACTGAGCAGCGTCTGCTCAAGGCCGAGCGCGAGCTGCAGCAGATGCAAAAACACCTCATGGAGGCCGGCAAGCTGGCCGCCATCGGCGAGCTTGCCGCCGGCGTCGCCCACGAGATCAACAACCCGCTGGCCATCATGATGGAAAACGCGGGCTGGATTCAAGATCTGCTCAAATCGGACGACCCGCACAGCGAAGAGAACACCGAGGAAATCTTCACCTCCCTGCAGACCATCACCACCCAGGGACACCGTTGCCGGGAAATCACGCACAAGCTGCTCAGTTTCGCCCGCAAGCCCGACAACACTGCAAAGGTGGTGCGCATCAACTCACTGCTGGATGACATTGCCGGATTCGCGCGGCAAAAGGCCAAATACCGGGGCGTTGAAATCCGTCTGAACCTCGATCCGGAGGCTGGTGACGTTGAAAGCTCGCCCACTGAAATCCAGCAGATCATCCTCAACCTCCTCAACAACGCCATCGACGCCATCGAGAAGGACAACGGACTGGTGCAGCTGCGCTCCACACGCGAAGACAACTTTGTGCGCATCGATGTTGAAGACAATGGCCAGGGCATTCCCGAAGATATTCTGCCCAACATTTTTGAGCCGTTTTTCACAACCAAGGCCGCAGGCAAAGGCACAGGACTGGGCCTGTCCATCTGCCGCGACATCCTCTCCAAAATGGGCGGATCCATCGCTGTGGAGTCCGTGTTGGGGCAGGGGTCCGTTTTTCATGTACGGCTGCCTCTGGGCTCCCGCGAATGATCCGCACCAGATATGGAGTTGCGTCATCTCACCAATTTGACTCTATAATTTTCGATCTGTAATATTTTTCAGTCAGCACTCAACTCTCACCGTGGAGTTTCCATGCCCGAGGATAGTTCCAAGAAAAGCCAGTCCACCGCCCACGGCGAACTCATCGACATCCTGATCAAGGAAGGTCTGCTCTCGGACAAGCAGGCTCTGCATGCTTCGCGACTGCGCACCAAGCTTGTCCGTCCGAAGCCCTTGCTCGAAATCGTCAAGGAACTCGGATACGTAAACAACGAGCAGGTCACGGCCGCCATCCGCAAAAACAAGCTGTCCATGCGCATCGGCAGCCTGCTCCTCGAACTGGGACTGATCAGCGAGGCGGACCTGGATGCCGCATTTCAGATCCAGCGCACGAGCCAGACCTCCCAGAAGCTTGGCGAAGTCCTCGTCAACAACAATTTCATCAAGGAGTTCAAACTCCTTGAAGCCCTCTCCCTGCAGTTGGGCTACCCCTTCATCGACCCCAGGTTCACGAACCTCGATGTGTCACTCCTGCATCAGATTCCGGTGACATACAGAAACAAGGCGACCTATGTGCCCATCGAAAGGCAGGAACATCAGGTCGTCGTGGCCTTTGCCAACGTTCTGGATCTGGATGACCAGGAGGAAGCGCGCACCATCTTCCCCGAAGGGATTCTGCCAGCCATCGCCACGCGCGAGTCCATCATCGAGACTTACCAGCGCTTCGAACGCGGAGCCCAGGCCAAGGAATCCGTCGACGACGATTCGGCCTCGGGCATTGTCGAGCGCATCATCCTCGACGCCATCGACCTCGACGTCAGCGACATCCACATCGAACCGCTCCCGGACCGCCTGCGCATCCGTTTCCGCCGGGACGGCGTGCTCGAGCCCTACAAGGACTTTCCGCGGGAGATCATCCCCAACATCTCAAGCCGCATCAAGATCATGTGCAAGGCGGACATCGCCGAGAAACGCCGCCATCAAGGCGGGCGCATCCTCTTCGAATACCCTGGCGGCGAACTCGACATGCGCGCCTCCTTCTATGTGACCATCCACGGCGAGGCCATC
>JFJP01001339.1_pt1 | contig 13463 bp, 16 predicted proteins | sample 431651 | NCBI WGS metagenome assembly JFJP01 (sample SAMN02602958, study PRJNA72255) | Microbial mat metagenome, whole genome shotgun sequencing project. | biome: fresh water; feature: sink hole; material: water; isolation source: purple microbial (photo- and chemosynthetic) mats found in...
CGGATTGTCGCGGATTTTTTAAAAATGCTGTTTTGGAAATCTGATTTTGTGTAAATGGATGGCTGTTTAGCCCTGATTGGAGCAGTTACCTTGTAACGCGGAAAGCAGGAATAAGGTTTGTAGAAATGCCCGAACCATTCGCTCCTAATATTAATCGACATAAATCCTTAAAAAAAACATATCTTTAAATGAGACGAGATACTGAAACAAGTTCAGTATAAATTCGTAAGTTTGCGGTGTTAAAAATGGAATTAAGAAATGAGTATTACGGACAAAACATATAAAAAACTAGCGATTCAAGTTTCGTTGAATGGGTTGTGTTTTTGTGTGTTTGATACTTTGAGTGGCATACCAATAATGTTGCATAACATTCATTTTGATAGTTTTCAGCGCAGTGCTAAGATGGAAGATTTGTTTGCTTCGGTTTTTAGAGAACATCCTGAGTTGCGGCATAAGTATGATGAAATTGTGATTATTCATAGTAATAATTTATCGACTTTTGTGCCAACGGCTCTATTTGACGAGGAGTTTATTGGAAGTTATTTGCAATATAACACTAAGGTTTTTGAAACCGATTTTTTTACTTTTGACGCGTTGGATAAATATGAAATGAACAATGTTTATATTCCGTATGTGAACATGAATAACTTTTTTATTGATCAATATGGATCGTTTGAATACAAACATGCCAATAGTGTTTTGGTTTCAAAATTGTTGGATTTATCTAAAAATAATGAGGAACGCAAGATGTTTGTTCACGTAAGTGAAAGTCATTTTGAGATTATTGTGGTTCAAAATCAGAAGTTGCATTTGTTTAATTCGTTTGAATACAAAACGCCCGAAGATTTTATTTACTACATTCTTTTCACAGCCGAGCAATTGCAGTTGAATCCGGAGCATTTCAAATTGGAATTGCTTGGAGCGATTGATGAAACCGATGCTTTTTATCTAATTGCCTACAAATATATTAGAAACATAAGTTTATTTGACGTTTCTGATTTTACTAATAACTTTACGGAAAAAGAAAACCGCGAACACTTTATACTACTTCACTCGTGAGAATCATTTCTGGAAAATACAAAGGAAGACGCATTACAGCTCCAAAAAACTTACCGGTTCGCCCAACTACTGATATGAGTAAGGAAGCCTTGTTTAATGTGCTGAACAATTATTTCAATTTTTCAGGATTGAAGGTTTTGGATTTGTTTGCTGGAACTGGAAACATAAGTTACGAATTTGGTTCGCGTGGTTGTGATAACATTACTTGTATCGATGGCGATATAGGTTGCGTGAATTTCATTAAGAAAACGGCTAAAGAATTTGATTTGAATATCACTGCTATTAAAAGTGATGTGTTCAAATTTTTAGAAAAACACAAAGGAAGTTATGATATTATTTTTGCCGATCCGCCTTATGGAATTGCGCAAAAGGAATTTGAAAAACTAATTGAATTGGTCTTCGAAAACGAATTGTTAGACGAAGAAGGCATGATGATTATGGAACATTCTAAACATACCAAACTCGACCATTTGGTGCATTTTTCTTTTCAGAAAAATTATGGTGGTTCGGTATTTTCGTTTTATGAATTTGAAGTTGATGATGAAGATGATAGTGAGGAAGAGTAATTAATAAAATTCTACAGCTTCAATTTCATCGTTAACAAATTCTACTGAGATCATTATTTCAGAATCATTTGAGTAATATTCAAATTCATATTCTACTGAATTGGTTTCCTCTTCAAGGTAAATGTAAAGATCTTCTAAATTAAAATCTCTTTTTAAATCGATATTTTTTTCAAGGAATTGCAAATCAATTTTGGTTTGTATTTTAGATTGCAATTCAGAAATTGTATCCATTATTTGATAGGTTTTCTGTAATGTATTTGAAAATGGACCATTAGTATCACCGTCTATACTAATTGAAATTGGTTCACGATTATTGTTATTGAACTTGTATTCGGTATCCCAAGTAAAGTAGATATCTTCCTTTTTATAGGTACATATCAATTTTCCTAATTTAGAATCAATTAAAGTTTTTTCTAAAGATTTTTTAGAAAACAAACTACCAAACAATAATTTTAACACTTGTATCATAATAAAAAATAAAAAAAGCAGACCTATAAGCCGGATTCTGTAAATGCTGAATTTATTTCAGCATCTCCTTATCATTTATCTAGTTCCGATATTACTATCGGAATCCATCTTTCTACCCTTCGACAACGGACGAGTAATCCTTAACTATCGATATACTTGAAATTTCACCGCATAGAGTTTACCTGGTTTCACTACAGCCGAACTGTACCTGCTTTCTGTTGCACTTGTCCTCGTCTTTCAACGGTTGGGCGTTACCCAATATGCTACTCTTTGGTGTCCGGACTTTCCTCTTTATTCCGAACTTGATTCGGAATCTTATGAATTTAAACTAAAAACATGAGATGCTGAAACAAGTTCAGCATAAAACGATAAGGCGGTCTGCGTTGCAAAGGTAGAATTTAATATTAGATTTTAGATATAAGATTTTAGATTTTAGATTTTAGATATTAGATTTTAGATAGGTATTATTCGATATTTGATTTAATTCTGTACTTTTATTAAAATTATTTTTATGAAAATTAGATTTTTTTTCTTTTTGGCTTTATTTGGAATTAGTAATTGTTTGGCTTGCAAATGTTATGAATATACTTTAGATGAGAATATTAAAATAGGTCTTAAAAAAGCAGATATTATTTTTTATGGTGAATTGATAAAATTAGATACTATAAACAATAGTTATTCTTTTAGAATCTTTGAATTATTCAAAGGCAATTATAAAAAAAAGACAATAACTGCATTCTCTGAATCAAACTGCGATTTTTATTTTAACGAAAAAAGATTGTGCATTATTTATGGCAATTTCAATACAGATAAAACTTTGATAAATGTTAGTGCTTGTTCTCCTTCACAATCACAAAATTTTGGACCTGGTTTTCCACCAATACCATTTGAATTTGATTCTAAAGGAAAAATTATTTCAAAAAATGAAATCGAAAAGAATTTATTTAATTTAGAAAATAAAAATAAATCTTTGCAATCTTTCATCTATCAACTCGAAAAACTAAGACAATACAAACAAAATCAGAGAACTATTTCTGAAAATAACAAAAGTGATTTTTATCAAAAAACACTAATCATATCTTTAATTGTAAATGCAATATTATTTTTAGGCTTTATTATTATTATTATTAAAAAAAACATAATTCGTTAAAGTCTTGATTATTTTAATGTTTTATTTTTTACCAAACTTTTAAACATATAAACTTTTAAACTTTTAAACTTTTACCTACATTTGTAATCCAATAAAATTCTATGGAACAATTTGTAGTATCAGCTCGTAAGTATCGTCCGCAAACGTTTAAAGACGTTGTTGGTCAGCAAGCTATTACCAATACTTTGTTGAACGCTATAGAAACTAATCATTTGGCTTCTGCTTTATTATTTACTGGTCCGAGAGGTGTTGGAAAAACTACTTGTGCTAGAATTTTGGCTCGAAAAATCAACCAACCTGGTTATGATGATCCTAATGAAGATTTTGCTTTTAATGTTTTTGAATTGGATGCTGCTTCTAACAATTCTGTTGATGATATTAGAAATTTAATTGACCAAGTTAGAATACCGCCACAAACTGGACAGTATAAAGTTTATATCATTGACGAGGTGCACATGTTGTCTTCTGCCGCTTTTAATGCGTTTTTGAAAACATTAGAAGAACCACCAAAACACGCTATTTTTATTTTAGCGACTACTGAAAAACACAAAATTATTCCGACGATATTATCTCGTTGTCAGATTTTTGACTTTAAAAGAATTACGGTTAAAGATGCTAAAGAACATTTGGCAGAAGTAGCTACGAGTCAAGGAGTGCAATTTGAAGACGACGCTTTGCACATTATTGCTCAGAAAGCCGATGGTGCCATGCGTGATGCTTTGTCAATTTTTGATAGAGTAGTTTCTTATTGTGGAAACAATTTAACACGTCAAGCTGTAACCGAAAATCTTAATGTTTTAGATTATGAAACCTATATTAAAGTAACTGATTTAATTTTGGAAAACAACATTCCAAGCATTTTGATTGCTTACAATGATATTTTATCAAAAGGTTTTGACGGACATCATTTTGTTGCTGGCTTGGCATCTCATTTTAGAGATTTATTGGTTTGTAAAAATCCGGCAACTTTAATTTTACTAGAAGCGGGCGAACAAGCGCAACAACTTTATGGTCAACAAGCGCATAAATGTCAGTCGGATTTTCTTTTAAAAGGGATTGAAATTGCTAATGATTGTGATTTAAAATACAAGGTTTCTCAAAACCAACGATTGTTAGTTGAACTTACATTAATGCAACTTTGCTCTATCAACTTTGATGGAGAAAAAAAAAAGTTGATTTTATAATTCCACCGACTTACTACCGAAATAATAGTTATTCCATAAAGGAAATTCCAAATTTAAAATCCCAAATTCCAAATATTGAGGAAGTTGCGAGTTCTGAGTTGCGAGTTGAAAGTTCTGAGTCAAAAGTCGAAATTCCAACACAAAACTTAAAACCCGAGAATTCGGAAGAACTTGAAACCCGAAACCCGAAACCTGAAACTAAAGAAGAACCTGAAACCCGAAACCTGCAACCCGAAACTGGAAAAATTTCTGCATTGTCTTTAGGTAGTATTCGAGCCAAAAAGGAAATGATGGAAGCTCAAAAAGGTGTTGTGAAAGTGGAAGAAAATTTGCCAAGTGAAGCTTTTACAGAAACCGAAATGCTAGAACTTTGGTATAAATTTGCCGATCGATTGGGCGATAAAGGTGCCAAAATTATGGAGTCACTACTGAGAATAAGTAATCCTAAACTTGATGGCACTATCATTGTTTATGAACTTCCGAATGAAGGTTCTAAAATTGATTTTGACAAAGCTAAACCAGACCTTTTAGGTTACTTGAAAGGACATTTGCACAATCATGATATAACGATAGAAGTTGTTGTAAATGAAGCTGTAAAAGTAAAAAATGCCTTTACTCCACAAGACAAATTTAATCGATTGAATGAAATCAATCCGAATTTAGAATTATTGAAAAAGACGTTTGATTTGGATATTTAATTAAAATAAATTCCCAAATACCTCATTAACTGAATGATTAATATCAACGAAAATAAAATTTATTTTAATTTCATTACTGAGTAAATTTATAGTTTTACACGATTCTGAATCTGAAGTAATATAATGTTGAATAGATTTATCACTATGAGCTTGAGCAAATAATTTTGAATCGTTTGGTATTATTGATCTTGGTCTAATATCAGCATTTGTAATATTTTTTTGATCAAAAATGGTTTTAGCAAATAGTCCAGTTATTTTTGCATGCTCAAGATTAAAAGGTATAATTTGTAAATTATCAACAGGTAAATTTTCTAAACTATCTCTTACACAAAATTCAGCAATTGAAATAGTGGAAATTTTCATTACTATATCATTTCTCAAAAAATATTTATAATATTCTAAAGCATTTTGATGTAATGCATCATTTTCGTTCAACAATCTAGCAAAAAAACTTGTATCTAATAAGACGCTAGGCATCATAACCTCCTCTTAAATCTCTTAACCATTTATCTGCATCAATATTTTGCCATTTAGCAGTTGATCTTTTAATTAATTTATCCAAATATTCTTCATTGTATTTTGGATAATAAGGAATCATTTCTACATATTTTAAAGAACTCTTATCAAATTCTCCACTATCTATATTTTGCTTAGCAGTCACTCTAAAACCATATTTTCTATATATAAGGTTTCTCTCTTCATTCTCGAAAAATTCTTTTGGAGTTTCAATAATTACAGTGCCGAAATCTTCAGTACTCAAATGCACATTTGATTTATTTTTCCCACCGGCATTTGTTATTTCGCCATAAAAATAAAATTCCGCATCAACCCAAAGGTCCAAGGTTCTTTTATACTGTGTAAGTGGATTAATTTCAAATAAAAAACTCTTATTGTTATAATAAGTCATTATTTCAAATGAATAGTTTTTAGAATATGAAATGTTTTGAATACGCTCAATAGCTTGAGCTGTTTTGAGTTCTAAAAAATCAATTGAATTTAGTTGATTAACTACTTCTAAATTAGCTGACAATCCTATCAATGCTTGAACTCCAACATTAAAAATATGCTTTACAGAACCTTCTTCTATATTATAGCTAATAATTGGTCTGTCTTTTTGATTTGGATAAAGAATATCCTCTATGTTATCTAAAATTAATTTAATTTCCTTAATGTCAGTGTTTTCAGGCTTCAAAGGTTCATTTCCTTTATTACCTGACACCCTTATCTCAAAAATTCCTTTAAGTTCCATGAAACAAATGTATTCATTTTTTTAATTGTAAAACTATTTTCAATAAACTTTCTTCAAAAACGCTATCAATCCTTTCATATACGTTTCTTGGTCGTCATACATGCTCATGTGGCTTCCGTTGGCGCAAAATAAATAGGTTCCTTTTGGGAATTGAGTTGCCATCCATTTCATATATTCTGGATCCATCGTATCGTATTTTGCTCCAATCACCAATGTGGGAACTGTTATGTTTTTTAATTCTTTAGAAACATCCCAATGGGTTAATTTTCCTGAAATTCCTAATTCGCTTGGTCCTTGCATGGTAATGTAAAGTGACTGATTCAATCTGCTTGAAGCTCTATTAACAGGTTCTGGCCATTCATTAACAGGTTTTCTCAAAATATGCTGATTATAGAAATTGGCCATCAGCAATTCCATATATTTTGGATTGTTGTAGTCTTTTTTGGCTTCTAAATCTTTGATAGTTTTTAAGATTTCTGGATTCATTTGTTTGGCTAAAACTTTAGAATATGCTCCATATTTAGGACAACTAGCCATCATATTGGAAACTATTAATCCTTTTAAATTATCTTGATATTTTAGAGCATATTGCATTCCTAAAATCCCACCCCAAGAATGACCTAATAAGTAAAAATTATCTTTGTTTAAATTTAGAGCCACTCTAACTTGTTCTAACTCTTCAACATATCTAGGTAAATCCCACATTGTGGTATCGTTAGGATTTTCAGAAAAACCTGTTCCTAACTGATCATAATAGATAAACTCAATTCCTTCTTTGGGAAGAAAGCTTTCCATACATTCAAAATATTCATGCGACATTCCTGGACCGCCATTGAGCAACAATAACTTGATTTTTGGATTGTTTCCGATGCGTTTTGTCCAAACATTGAACTTTCCTTTTGGTGTTTCGATGGTAACCATTTTGACGCCGCCAATTTTTACTCCTTTTTCTTCAGAATTAAAATAAGCGTTAGAAGTAGTTTCTTGTTTGCAAGAAAAAAGAAGTGAAACAATCACCCATGCGAAGAACAATTTAAAGTTTTTCATATATGTAAAATTTGATTTGTTAGCGGTCATATATGGTATCGCCTTTTTATTTATAGGTGTTTGCTTGCGCAAACTTGTTGTTATTCATACTATTAATTTTTATATTTTACCATAATACATAGCTTTTACAATTCCGTCTGACAATCCAATTTTTGGCACATAAATTTGTCGAGCGCCACTCCATTTCATAGCATTGAGATAAATTCTAGTTGCCGGAATAATTACGTCGGCACGGTCGGTATTTAATCCTAATTCGGCAATTCTTTGTTCGTAAGTTAAGGAACTTAAATATTGATATTGAGAATTCAAATATAAGAAAGACAATGGTTTATCTTGTTGTTTTTCAGAAAGTTTAAACAGTTTATTAATATTTCCACCTGAACCTATTAAAGTAATGTTTTCAAAAGGCTCACAATTGGTTTTTATCCATTTTTCTATTTCTTGCCAAACAATATCATTTACCATATTGTTCAACAATCTAACGGTTCCGTTTTTAAATGATTTAGAATTGATCATTTTTCCATCAGAAAACAATGAAAATTCAGTGCTTCCGCCACCAACATCAACATAAAGACAGGTTTTATCAGTAGCAAGAAAACTAAGCAAATCGGAGGAAGCTATAATTGCTGCTTCTACTTTACCATCGATAATATCAATTTCAACTTCCGATTTATTTTTGATGATTTCAACAACTTCTTTACCATTGTAGGCCTCTCTCATTGCAGAGGTTGCGCAAGCTTTATACTTTTCTACTTTATAAACTTTCATTAAAAGGCGAAACGCTTGCATAGCATCAACCATTCTATCGATATTTTCGTTAGTAATTTCGCCAACCGTAAAAGCGTCTTGTCCTAAACGAATGGGCACACGAATTAATGCTGATTTATTGAATTGAGTTTGTTTTCCTTCCTGTTCAACAATATTGGTAATAAGCAACCTCATGGCGTTAGAACCAATATCAATTGCTGCATATTTTTTTATTGAAATCATTTATTATTTGGGGTTGTATTTAAAAATTATTGTCGTTTTCTTGTTGCTTTTTGTAGTAATTGTAGGTTTCATGCTGTGCTCGAAAAACCGATTCACCTTGTTTTTTATCTCTATATTTGTTGTCTAGTTTTTCTGAATGTATCCGTGCTTTTACGTTTCCTTTCCAGCCCACTTCAAAGGTTTCTATTAATTGTTTTTTAATATCTTCTTGATAAATTGGACAGGTTACTTCTACTCTACCATCGAGGTTTCTGGTCATAAAATCGGCAGATGAAATAAAGACTTCAGGATCGTTGTCGTTACAAAAAATAAATACTCTTGAATGTTCTAAGAAATTATCGACAATACTGATGGCTTCTATATTTTCACTCATTCCTTTTACACCTGGAATTAATGAACATATCCCTCTAATTTGTAGTTTCATTTTTACTCCAGCATTACTTGCTTCATAGAGTTTATCTATCATTTGAAAATCTGACAAACTATTCATTTTTAAATTAATGTAAGCTGGTTTTCCTACTTGAGCATTAAGAATTTCCCTGTCTATCAATTTATTAAATTTAGATCGCGAGTAATGGGGTGAAACAATTAAGTGTTTGTATCGGTGCAATCTGTAATTGATATCAAAAAACTCAAAGATTTTGGTTACGTCTTTTAATATTTGATTATGACTGGTCAATAAAGTTACATCGGTATAAAATTTTGCCGTAGTTTCATTGAAATTTCCGGTTGAAATAAAGCCATAACGTTTTACTTTACCTTCCTCTAACTTGTCAATGACACATATTTTACTATGCACTTTTAGTCCTTTTATTCCAAAAATTAATTCTATTCCTTCTTGTTGCATTTGCTCTGCATAGGAAATGTTATTTGCCTCATCAAATCGTGCTTGAAGTTCAATTTGAACAATTACACGCTTACCATTTTTGGCTGCATTAATTAGCGAACTAATAATTTGAGAATTTTTAGCCAATCGGTATAAAGTAATTTTGATAGAAGTAACTTTAGGGTCAAGAGCAGCTTCTCTTAAAAATTTAATCAGGTAAGAATAAGATTGATAGGGAGCAAAAATCAAATAATCTTTTTTGGCAATTCTATTTAATATGCTTCCTTCTAACGATAGTCCTTCAACGGGCAATTGTGGTTTTTGCTGATAGAGCAAATCAAAACGTCCTAGATTAGGAAAATCCATATAATCACGACGATTATGGTACCGCCCACCAGGTATGATACTGTCTGTAGATTCAATTCCCATTCTATCTAAGAAAAATGAAAGGGTATCTTTATCTATTTTTTTATCGTAAACAAAACGAACTGGTTCACCAATTCTTCGGTCTTTTACAGAAGTTGCTATTTTTTGTAACATACTCTTACTCATATCGCTATCAATATCTAATTGAGCATCACGAGTAATTTTAATCATGTGAGCTGATATGCTTTCATATTCAAATATATTGAAAATACTGCTTAAATTATATCGAATTACATCATCTAAAAGCATTATGTATTGTTTTTCACCTATAGAAGGAAGAACCACTATTCTGTTAATTGTTTTTGGGATTTCAATAATAGCGTAACGAATTTCTTTCTTTGGTTTTACAAAACCAAGCACTTTAGCTTTTTCAGAAGATTTCATCACTAATTTTATGGCTAAATAGCCAACAGTATCTTTAACTAAAGGAAATTCTGCTAAATCATTTAAGATAATGGTAACAAGCTCTGGGCTGACTTTTTGTATAAAAAAATCGTGAACAAAATTTTGATGTTCTTGACAAAGTTCGTTTTCATTAACGATTATAATGTTTTGCTTTTCTAATTGTTTTTCAATTATTTCAAGGATTCTCAAACTCTCCGATTGTTGTTTTATTACAATTTCTGTAATATCTTTTACTAATTGTTGAGCCGTAATTCCTCCTAAAATTTTTTCGCCAGTTTGTCCAGAAAGACTTAATCTTCTAATAGCTGCAAAACGTACTCTAAAAAATTCGTCTAAATTATTTGAAAAAATACCCAAAAAACGCAATCTATCTAAAAGAGGCACCTCTTCATCTGCAGCTTCTTGCAATACTCTTGCATTAAAAGTTAGCCAACTTTTTTCTCTATCAATATATTTGAAATTATTTACTGTTGTCATTGTTAAATATCTCTTGGAAATATAATTTTATCTGTTTTTCCTTTACTAATTTTACTCCAATCATCGGTTTCGAAAGTAATAGAAACATAACCCGAGGTTGGAACATTATCAATAAAAATGTTTCCAAATTTATTAACAAAATCTGTAATGGCACTGTTATGACCAAAAAGAATTAGGTTATTAAATTCATTTGAACAAGATATAACAATTTTTTCTAATTGATGTAAATCAAAAGTATATAAATCATCACGAAATTGTATCTGATTGTTGTAATTCCAGATGGAGAAAAATAGTTTTGCTGTTTGCTTTGTTCTTTGGGCTGAACTTACCCAAATTAAAGATTTATCATCCAACAAATTTTTGGTTTTGGTTGCAACTTTAATTGTTTTTTGAATTCCCTCTTCTGCAATTGGTCTACTAAAATCATTGATTGGATTGTTCCAAGAAGATTTTGCATGTCGGATTAAAGTTAATTTTTTCATTAAATTTCAATTCGAGTTTTTACCTATTTCATACTAATTTTTGTAGCTGTTTTTTATCTATTATTACTGACCATTAAGAAGATAGTCTTTCAATTTTCCAGTTAAAATCATCTTGCAATTGGTATCTAATTCTATCGTGAAGACGATTTGGACGCCCTTGCCAAAATTCTACTTCTTGAGGTCTGATTAAATAGCCTCCCCAATTTGCAGGTCTTGGAATGTCTTTTCCTTCATAATAGTGTTCTAATTCTTTGAGCTTTTCTTCTAATACAAGCCTAGACGTAATTACCTCACTTTGATTGGAAGCTATGGCTCCAAGTTTGCTGCCTGTTGGACGGGAATCAAAATAGTTATCTGAAACATTAATAGGTGTTTTTTCAGCAATTCCTTTAATAATTACCTGACGTTCTATGCTTTGCCAAAAAAAAGAAAGACAAACTTTTGGGTTGTTGGCTATGGCTTGACCTTTTTCGGAATCATAATTGGTGTAGAAAATAAAACCTTCTTCGTTAAACTTTTTTAGAAGCACTACTCTAGATTTTGGAAATCCATCAAGACCAATTGTAGAAATGGTCATGGCGTTGGTTTCATCAACATCGTTAGCATCTTCGGTTTCATGAAACCATCTGTTGAATAAATTGATTGGGTCTTCTGGGATATTGGTTTCTAAAAGTTCGCTTTTTTCGTAGGATTTTCTATAATTGCTTAAATCTTTCATGTAGTATTAATTGCTTTTGTAGCTACAAAGTTACTGAGATTTTGTTTTTAAAACGGAAACAAATGTTAAAATGAATTACTAATTAGCCATGATGCTGGAATTGTTTGAGCTCTTTTTATATTGTTGCCTTCGAGTGCATTTCGACAAGCTCAATGTGACACCTCAGGCAACAATATAAAAAAGCGAGTTCCTGCAGCAGGAAAAGGGATTGCTGATAAAGATCAAGCCATTCGCTCCTACTCCATTTCAAATTCTCTTCCATCGTCTGCCAGAAGAACGTTTGAAAAAATGGTTTGAGCTTCGGTTTTAAAATATTCTATGTTACCATAGCGAGTAGAATAATGCCCAAGTATGAGGTGTTTTACCTTAGCTTTTAAAGCTATTGTTGCTGCTTGTTTGGCTGTGGAGTGCATGGTTCGCTCTGATAGATGGGCTTCGCTTTCTAGAAAAGTACTTTCGTGATAGAGATAATCTACATTTTCAATGAGTGGAATTATTGCTTCATCATATATGGTATCACTGCAAAAAGCATAACTTTTAGCAACTTGAGGATCGAAAGTTAGTTCTGAATTTGGAATAATGGTGCCGTTTTCTAAAGTAATATCGCCACCATATTTAATTTTGTTGAAATACACTTTATCTATTTGATAATTTTCTACGGCTTCTATATTTAACTTTCGCTCTATATTTTTTTCTTGAAACAGAAAACCGTTGGTATAAACACGATGGTTTAGAGGAATCGTTTTAACCACTACGCTATCGTCTTCGAAAATAGTTTGTGATTCTTTGGATTCTAACTCGTGAAAATACAAGTTATACCCTGTAAAAGAACCAGAAGCTCGTAACTGAAGTAGAATGATTTCTTTGATTCCTTTTGGACCATAAACGGTTAAATCACTTTTGCGATTGAGCAACATAAAAGTAGCTATTAAACCTATCAATCCGTAAAAATGATCGCCATGAAGATGGGAAATAAAGATGTGATTGATTTTGGAAAACTTGACTTTGCTTTTTCGTAATTGCACTTGAGTACCTTCTGCACAATCAATTAAAAACACCCGATTTTTAATCTCTAATACTTGAGATGTTGGATTGGAAATGGTTCTTGGGGTTGCGGCATAACAGCCTAGTATGGTGAGTTTCATTAATTTTAAACTTATTGCTAATTTTTTTTCTGATATATACTAATAAGCATTGCAATAATCAAAAGCACGTTAGAAATAATTCCAAAATAATTATTTTCACTTCCCATCGATATTCTATAAATATTTAAACTTAAAAGTATTGCAGAACATACAAGAAGAAACCAAGCTAATTTTTTATTTTCCATCTGGCTCAGTTTTATCATTCTCAATTTTACCTAACTTCACCACTTTGATAATAATGTAAATTAATAGTCCAAGATTTACTGATAATCTTAAATAATCAAACTCTTGGGTTTTAAAACTTGTTATTAAACGGCTTGCAAATAAATAAGTTAGAATAAATAATACTCCAACGTAAATATATAGGATTGTTTTGTTATCTAGTTTCATATATGTAAAATTTATTTGTTAGAGGTCATATATGGTATCGCCTTTTATTTATTGGTGTTTACTTACGCAAACTTGTTGTTAATGACGATTTTATATGTAAATATTATTTGTTTTTTTGGTGCATATGTATCGCTATTTTCATTGGTGTTTATCTCACAATTGTTTTTGTTTTTCATCGGAGTT
>JFJP01002163.1_pt1 | contig 13463 bp, 18 predicted proteins | sample 431651 | NCBI WGS metagenome assembly JFJP01 (sample SAMN02602958, study PRJNA72255) | Microbial mat metagenome, whole genome shotgun sequencing project. | biome: fresh water; feature: sink hole; material: water; isolation source: purple microbial (photo- and chemosynthetic) mats found in...
TGATGCCGGAGAATTCGTGGCCCATGATCATCGGCGCGGTACGGCGCCCGGTCTTGCCCAGGTAACCTTCGAAGTCGGAGCCGCAGATGCCGGTACTGCGAACCTTGATCAGATACTGCCCGGGTCTGGGCGTCGGGATCGGATCCTCGCGCAATTCCATCTGTTTGTCACCAATGTAGTACAGGGATTTCATAATGTTCTCCTTGCTGAATAAAGTTCATCATTACGTGGCCGACGCGAATCAGTTCGGCGACTTTTCCTGCGGCGGCCAAGCGTCACGGAACAAGGTGTTCGGGTTCGTTGGCAGTGACTATTGATAAAGCTGGAAGCGCATCGACCGGACATTCCAGATTTTTAGCAAACGACTCTTGTCACCCGCTTCTTTACTGCGCATAAAACCTCTCTGGGTTGTAAGAAGATACTAAACAGTAAATTGATATGGGCATAATTGTATTTTTAGATCAACTGATCTTGCAAATGGTATCGGCAATCCGATAACGAAACAGCACCTGATAACCCGTTCCGGAAGATCGCACCGCTATTTCAGCCCAACGATTGCGCATGCTCACGATCAGGGAATCAAGATCGGTACAAGTGATTTTCAACTCGAATGGATTGAAGGAATTGGGCTGAAGTATCACTATTCCTTACGGTATTCGGTTAACGCTTTGAGTACCGGCGAGGAGAACTCGCGGCGGGCAAGGACGATGACGATAACCACCGTCGCAAAAATGAAAAGCCACGCCGACACCATCCAGGACATTACCGCCATGCCGAAATAGTAGGCCCGCAGACCCCGATTGAAATCATTACCCGCACACGAATTGACTGCTGCAAATTTCCGCGCATGGAGTTCCAGTTCTTCCTCGCTGGCCTCATGCGGTACGGAACCCAAGGTAATCGACAGCAGATTGAACTGCCGCAGGGACCAGGTGAATTTGAAATAGGCCATCACAAAAACGCCGAGCAGAACCAGTAATTTGAACTCGGTCGCCTCGCGCGAAATCACGCGTGAAAAGGGCAATTCCGATGCTGCAGTCATCAACTGATCCAGGGCGCCCAGCGCGGCAAACAGCGCGGCGATGATGTAAATCGAGGTATTCGCATAAAAGGACAGGCTGGGCAACAAGTTGCCGATCAAGGCGACATCGACGATGCGCGGGTTTCGCGTGAGCATCACCCGCCCCCAACCAAGGCGAAGTTTATGCGTTTCTTCGTGCAGCGTTGTGCGGCCACTCCATCCGCGTTCGACCACCAGCTCATAACCAAGCCAGCAGACAAGAAACCATGCGAGCCCGACCCAGTCGAGCCAGGATAATTTCGCCAGAAAACTCATAATAGACATAAAGCAACCCATCCCATAGTGCCAAGGAAAATATTAAAGCCAATAGTACCGGGCCATTTTTATATGCCAAAACCCGTTAGTGCAATAGAAATCTACACTTTGACTCAATTTTTGTCAGGCCTCCCCTGCACCAGGTCCAGCGATGCCTAATCCTTAAGAGCTGCGGGCTTCGGCAGGAGCAGACTCAGCGCCGCCTCCCGTTCCGCCTGCGCCAGATCGGCAAGCCTGGCCACACTCTGGTAGTAGCGCGGCAGATCCCCTCCGTCCTGTTCGAGCAGGGCCTGGAATGCCGGGACCCATTTCGTGTACAGGCTGACGGAGCCCAGGGTGGCATTGTTCAACGGCTGGCTGAACCACGGATCGTAAGCGCCAAAGCCGCCCCAGGCGGCTTTGAGAGCGGCGTAGGTTTCTTTCATTTCTGCGATCACTTCTGTCTTGGCATGGCGCTTTGCTTCGAGCGACAAGTTTGAGGCGTAAAGCACACGCAACTTGTCACGATAATCCACTACAAGCTGACGGAACTGCGCCTTGCGCTCCTGTTGCGTTTCATAATTCCGCAGCCGCTCCGGCGTCGCCGTCCGAGCCAGCCAGCGGCGTACGCCTTCATTCTCGACGGCCGTGGCAAACGACTCGTTGAACGCGGAGTCGCCTTTGACATAAACAATCTGATGCGCCAGTTCATGGAAAATGATGCGCGCAACTTCCTGCTCGCCATAGCGCAGGAAGGTATTCAGCAGCGGATCGCTGAAGTAGCCCAGAGTGGTATAGGCGGGAACGCCGCCGACATGGGTGTCGGCTCCCGCGCTGCTCAACTCGCTGGCGTAGCGACTGGCTGTGCTCTGGTCGTAATAGCCGCGATAATTGACGCAGCCAATGAAGAGCATGCACCACGGCTGCAAGTCGACCGAGAACTCTGGCGCGGCAAAGACATTCCAGACGACGAAGGGGCGTCCGAGGTCAGCGTAGTCGCGGTAGCTGCGGTTATCCGGCAGGGCAAGCTCGCGGCTGGCGAATTCCCGTATGGCGCTGGCTGCTTCAAGCTGCTGGCGCAGCGCCGGATCGGTCGTACCATCGTCGAGCACGTCGGAAATGGGCCGCGCCATCGCCATCAGCCGCAGATGGCCTTCGACCGCCTGGGTGTAGTAGCTGATGCCTGTGCAGCCGCAGGCGAACAGGCACAGGGCCGAAGCAAGCATCAGTCTAACGGGCATGGATGAGGCGCCAACCCAAATTCTGAAAGACGAAGGCTTGCCCGTTTCCCTCACCCCCGACCCCTCTCCCAGCGGGCGAGGGGAGGTTCGAGAGTCGCGCGCGACTTTCACGCTAAACACGGACAAACTTTCCCGTCCTGAGAAAATCGGCGATCAGGCCGCTGCAGGCACGCGACACGAGCATGCCGGAATGGCTGACGGGCAGCGCGATGCTGTCTGTCGCCGTCGGTACGCGTGTTTCATCCAAGGCAATCAGGCCATCGTTGGGACGCTTCAGCCCGGGAATCATGCGTCCGAAACCGATGCGCCGGGTGCCGGCGATAATGCCGATCTCCGTTGCCGGTGGGAGGTCGGGGGGCGACAGACTGAACCAGTCCATGAAGGTGCGTCCGACCATCACGGACAGTCCCGCTATCGCGGCCAGAGTGAAGCCGCAATGGCAGCCCACGTACGGCGTTCCCAGCAGGACGACGCGACCGATGCGCGCGTCGGGTTCCTGCGACAGCATCTTGAGCACAACCAGACCGCCGAGGCTGTGGGCGACCAGGTGGATGACTGTACCGGGCGTTTCCCTGACGAAGCGGGAAAGCAAACGGACGTTGTCGGCCAGTCCGTCCCGCCAGGAAGGATATGAAAACCGGCGTGCGTCAAACCCCTCCTCGCGCAGCCGGAGTTGATGCGGCAGCATGACCATACCGGGCATCCACAGTCCGTGAATCAGAATGACAGTTTCCACGTTATCGACCCTCGTTTTCCCTGCCTTTACCGGCCGCACGGCCGAGGCCAGGTTGCTGCAACGCCCCGGCAAGAAAAAGCAGTGTTGACATTATCAGCCATTACTTATCAATGCACCCGCCGAATGAACGCCTGCGCGACAAGGCACAGTGCGAAGCAAGGCATCAGGCAGTGTAAGATAGTCGCCAGGAGGTGCGCCCATGTTTGCAATTTACGGAATCAGCGGCCCCATTTTTCAGGGTACGCTGGAAAACCTCAGCCGCTTGACGCCTGTTGTCCGGCGCGGCCCGGTCATTGCCGCTCGGCGCGTTGGCGATCAAATCGAGACCGGCGTTGCTCCGGCAGAGGCCAACACCATGCTGCCCAGCGGTCCGGCAGAAGAGGCCGTAGAGGCCTATCAGGCGATGCTGCCGCAGAATCTTGAGCGCGGCCCGCTCTACCAGGCCAACCAGATCATGCAGCCGCGGGTGATCACGGTCAATGCCGACGATGATGTCGAACGCACCTGGCACGTGCTCATCGAAAACCAGATCCATCAGGCGCCGGTTCTTGACGCCGGCTTATATCTTGTCGGCATCGTCAGCGACCGGAATCTGTTGACGACGCTTAATGTCGACCAGGGTCAGGTGCGCGACGTTCTGGCCAGGAAGGTGCGCGATGTGATGACTACGCCGGTGGTCGCCGCCAGCCCGGTAACCGACATCCGGCGTATTGCGCGGGCGATGCTTGACCGCGACGTGAGTGGTGTCCCCATCGTCAATGATGCCGGCAGGCTGGTGGGCATCATTTCGCGCAGCGACATCCTGCGTGCCGTGGTAACCGATCCGCCGCTCAGCATCTGGCGCTGATATTTCAGGAGACCTCATGTCAGACAAACCCGTTGTCATCTACCATAACGCGCGCTGCTCAAAGAGCCGCTCGGCCTGCGAACTCGTTGCCGCCGAAGGCATCAATGCCGAAGTGATCGACTACCTCAAGACACCACCGGGCAGGGATGAACTGCGCAGTCTGCTCAGGAAACTCGGCATGAAGCCTGAACAGCTCGTCCGCCAGGGCGAGGAAGTGTTCAAGGGACATTACGCCGGCAAGACGCTGAGCGACGAGCAGTGGCTGGATGCGCTGGTCGCCTACCCGATCCTGATCGAACGGCCCATCGTGGTACGCGGTGACAGGGCGGTAATCGGGCGTCCAAGCGAGAAGGTGCGCGAACTGCTCGACGCCGACGACTGAAAGCGACTCGACAATGAAACGCAAGCTGACTTTCCTGCTGGCCCTTGTCTGCTCCGCTCTGCTGCATGCCCAGGAAGTCGGCGTCGGCGAGGTGCAACGTGTCGCCACGCGCGAGGGCGTGACGCTACCGATCTACACCTACTGGCGCAACGATGCGCTGGCCACCGTCGTTCTTTTTTCGGGGGGTGGTGGCGGTTATGGGCAGATCGGTGCAGACGGCTGGCCGGCATGGGGCAATTTCCTGATCCGCACCGGCAAGCATTGGGCGACCTATCCGTTCAACCTCGTGATGGTCGGTCGGCCATCGGATGGTATCGACCTGGCACTCGGTGGCATACGCACCGGAGAAAAACACGCCGCCGACAACGTCGCCCTGTTCAAGGCCATCAAGAGCAAAAGCCCGCTTCCGATCTGGCTGGTCGGCACCAGCATGGGCACGATTTCGGCCGCTGCCGCAGCGATTCAGGACAGCGAGAATCTTGTCTCGGGCGTGGTGCTCACCTCCTCGATTGCCAGCTACCGAATTGACGGCGCCGTACCCAGGCAGACGCTCGAAAAAATCCGCGTTCCGACACTGGTATTTCACCACGAGAACGACGGCTGCAAGTTCTGCCAGGCTTACGAAGCAAGGAATATTGCTGAACAATTGAAGAACGCGCCGATCAGGAAGACGCTCATCGTCAGCGGGGGTTCAGGAGCAACGGGCGACGTGTGCGGGGCTTTCCATCACCATGGCTATGTCGGCATGGAGAACGAGGCCGTCGACCTCGTTGCCGCATGGATCATCAAGCCGACGGAGTAGCCGGACTATTCAATGAGCTGGACGTCAATCCGCATCGAGCCATTGTCTGGTGCCGCGCAGAGTTCAGATCATGCGCGGGATCTGCGAAGAGTGGTGCTGAATGATCGGACTGGTCAAGCCAAGATCGAGAACATAGCTGAAACGCGCTTCGAAACTCAGCAACTCGCCATCAACGGCAAAACGCCAGCAGTAAATGCCGTGCATGCCATAGACCTCGTCCTTGATCGGCTGGACGTTCAGGGTTTTTTCATGCAGTGCGATGCTGAGTTCCTCGCGACTGCACACCCGCTCGAAGTAGTCCCGGATACTCTCGGGTTTGCCGAGCAGCCGGTTCGAAAATGTCGGAATCAAAACAGCTTTCTCATCATAGAGCGCTAGCAGAACCTCGACATTGCCATCATTGATGGCTTGCATCCATTCCTTGAGCAGGGATTCCGGTTTTTTCATGGTTTGCATAAATAATCCGTTGAAGAGGCCATCAAGTTGCCCGCGAGATGAGCAAACAGCCAGAGTAGTACACTGACCATCAGTCAGCGAAAAAATTCTCCGGCCATGGAGATCTTTTCCGACTCACCCTCAAGACATGACCCGCCTTCCCAATACAAATCCGGTCCGGGCAGGCTTGAAGCGGAGACGCTTGCAGCGGACAATACCGGCTTCAGCAATTAATGCAAGGACGCACTCATGCCAGGCGGAGGATGGAGTTGCCCACACGAGATCAATGGAAGCTGCGGCAAGGTTAACCGGTTGCCCTGCGATCCGGGCATGAAGGGCTGCGAACTGTTCGGCCGCTATGTCTTTTTCGACGACAAAAAAAATACGCGCCGGCAACAGAAACTGGCGCGCTCGCTGGCTGAAAAGCCAGGCAGAACATCTGGCGAGAGCAGCGATTAGCCGTCGCAGAGCAGGCACTGCTGTTAGCATCAGCAATACGGACTAACGGGCATGGATGAGGCCATCTCACATTATGAAAGACGAAGGCTTGCCCGTTTCCCTCACCCCCGACCCCTCTCCCAGAGGGCGAGGGGAGGTTCGAGAGTCGCTCAAGCGACTTTCACACTAAAAACACTGGAAGGATTCATGCGACTCGACGATCAGGATGAAAGCAGCAACGTAGAAGACCGGCGAGGCTCGGGTGGAGGGGGTATCGGGCGTGGCGGCATGGGCCTGGGCACCATCGTTATTGCCATTGCCGCCAGCTATTTCTTCGGCATTGACCCCTCGGTGATCCTCGGACTTGCTTCCAACATCGAAAGTCAATCGCCGCAGAGTGTAACTGCGCGCAAACCGCCCGCCGATGACCCGATGGCACGCTTTGTCGCGAAAGTGCTGGCCAGTACCGAGACCACCTGGGAGCAGGCATTTCGTGAAGGCGGTTCGCGCTATCAGCAACCCAAACTTGTTCTTTTCAGTGGCGCAACGCCAACGCCCTGCGGCACCGGGCAGTCAGCGAGGGGGCCCTTCTACTGCCCGGCTGACCAGAAAATTTACATCGACCTCAGCTTCTACCGCGACCTGAAAGAGCGTTTCCATGCACCGGGCGAATTCGCCCAGGCCTACGTGATTGCTCATGAAGTCGGCCACCACGTCCAGAATCTGCTGGGCATTTCGGACAAGGTACACAAGGCTCGGCAAGGTGCCAGCAGGGCAAAGGTCAATACGCTTTCCGTGCGCATCGAGTTGCAGGCCGACTGTTTTGCCGGTGTCTGGGGACACCGCGCCGACACGCTGAAACACATCATCGAACCCGGCGAAATCGAGCAGGCCCTGAACGCCGCATCGGCCATCGGTGACGACCGTCTGCAACAGCAGTCGCAAGGCCGCATTGTTCCGGAATCCTTTACCCACGGCACCTCCGCGCAGCGTGTGCGCTGGTTCAAGCGCGGCATGGACTCCGGCGATCTGCGCCAGTGCGATACCTTCAAGGCCACTGCGCTGTAGGAGATTCAAGACGTGCAGCGCCTTCTCGCAACAATTCTCTTCCCGACCTGCGCTCTGCTCGCGCTGATCCTGCCCTCGCTGGCACAGGCGGTGCTGCCGCGATCGTCGAGCGTTCCCGGCGGCGTTGCAGTGATTGCGCTCGGCACGACTTACGCGATCAACGAGCCGCCACAGGCCTGGCTCGGCGAGCAACAGGTTTTCGTCACGGCGGATGGCCATCGCTGGTATGCGCTGGTGGGGCTGGCGCTCGATACGCCGGTCGGCACTCATGAACTACGCGTCACCAGCGGGGACGAAACGAAAATACTGATTTTTCCCGTCAGCGCCAAGCCTTATCCCGAACAGCACATCACGCTCAAGGATACGAGCAAGATACGACTGTCCGTTGCCGATGAACAACGCGCCAATCGGGAAGTGGCCGCTATCCAGGGCTTGAAACGCCACTGGCGCAGGGCGCAGGATACCGATCCGGCTTTCCGCCTGCCCGCCGAAGGACGGCTGGGCGGACGTTTCGGTGTGCGCCGGTTTTTCAACGGGGAAGCGCGTTCGCCGCACAGCGGTCTGGATATAGCGGTGGCACGCGGTACGCCGATCAAGGCCAGCGCCAGCGGCAAGGTGCTGGCGGTTGAAGATTATTTTTTCAATGGGAAAACGGTATTTGTCGACCACGGCAACGGTCTGATCACCCTGTACTGCCATCTTGACCGGATCGACGCGCGCCCCGGAGACGCAGTTAGTAAGGGCCAGACCCTCGGCTTGTCCGGCAAGACCGGTCGCGCCAGCGGCCCGCATCTGCACTGGAGCGTCGTGCTGAACGGCGCAATGGTCGATCCGGAACTCTTCATTGCGCCGGTAGATCGGCGCAGATGAACGGCGCTAGAAGCGTTCGTCCGGCCTCAGAAAACGCCACTGCCCGAGTGGCAGATCTCCCAGTTTCACGCCGCCGATACGTACCCGCTTGAGGCCGACGACGCGCAGGCCAACCAGTCCGCACATGCGGCGAATCTGCCGTTTGCGGCCTTCGCGCAAGACGAAACGCAACTGGTCTGCATTGAGCCATTCGACTTTCGCCGCTTTCAACTTCCTGTCGTCGAGGCTGAGCCCGTGATTCAACAGGGCCAGCCCTGTGGTGTCGAGACTGCCCTCAACCCGCACCAGGTATTCCTTGTCGACCTCTGAGTCCTCGCCGATCAATTGGCGCGCGACACGGCCATCCTGCGTCAGCACCAGCAGCCCGGTCGAATCGATATCGAGCCGGCCGGCCGGCGCCAGCCCTTTCAGATGCCGCGGATGAAAAACCGGCGTGTCTGGCGTAGTGCACTGATTCTCCGGCTGAATCAATGTAACGGCTGGCGTAAAGCCTGGCTCGGGCTGACCTGATACGTAGCCCACCGGCTTGTGCAGGAGGATGGTCATCTGCCACGTCTGCTCGATCTGTGCCTCTCTGGACAGGGTGATGGTTGCCGACGGATCGGCACGCGTGCCGAGTTCGCCCACGCGCAGACCATCGACAAAGACCCAGCCGCGCTCGATAAAGCCGTCGGCATCGCGCCGCGAGCACAGGCCGCGCTCGGCCATCAGTTTGGAAATGCGCACGCCGCTTTGTACCGTACCTCTCGCGGCAGCAGGCTTGCGTACCGCAGCCGGCGCCTTGGGCACGACCGGCGCCCGCGACGGCGTACCGCGCGGCTTGTCCTGCAAGGACCGCGCCTTGGCGGCATACGCCTCGTTGGCCAGCGCAATTTCCGCCGCCGACTTGCGCTTCGACGCAACGCCACGTACCGGTCGCCGGTCCGGGCTGGTCGTCGCTTCAGCGCTCCGGGTCCTGGCCGGCAAGCCCAGAGGTTTGCGCGGTGTATCGGCCATTGATCAACTGATATCGAGCAATTCGACTTCGAATACCAGTGTGGCATTCGGCGGAATCACCCCGCCGGCTCCGCGGGCCCCGTAGCCGAGTTGCGGCGGGATGGTCAGCTTGCGCACACCGCCGACGCGCATGCCCTGAACGCCTTCATCCCAGCCGGCGATCACGTTGCGCTGGCCGAGTGGGAACTCGAAGGGTTCGTTACGATCCCTGCTCGAATCAAATTTGCTGCCGTTGGTCAACCAACCGGTGTAATGAACGCTCACAAACTGGCCGACAGAGGCCGTCTCGCCTTCGCCCAGCGCAATTTCTTCAATCTGCAGACCGGATCCGGTTGTCGTGATGGACATGACTTCCCCTCGTTAACATGAAACATGGAGTTTAAACCAGCCTGACCGTTGCAGCCAGTTCAATGCGCTTCATCCCGGTTAACAGACTCGCTGACTCTTGCTCGCGCTTTAGGCTAAACTTGCCGCAACAAAGACGTCGGGAAGAGACATCATGGATATTCGCGCGATCATTGCGCCAGTGATTGCTGATAAAGCAGCACTTGAAGAATTCATTGAAGCGCTGAGTGACCATGCGCCCAATATCGAACGGGATATCTCGCGACTGAAGAGCACTCCGGGTGATCGCGAGGTCATCAGCAGCCTTTTCCGTTCGATTCATAATATCAAGGGGGATGCTGCGCTGTGCAAGGTTGATCTGGCGGTTTCCATCGTCCATCCGATCGAGACGGTTCTTGCGCGTTTCCGCAACGATGAAATTGTTTTCAGCGACATCCTGGCCGAGGCGGTATTGCTGGCCATCGACCGTCTGGAATTGGCCGCTGAAGGTCTGCATTCCGGAAGATCGCTTGATGGTCTGCGTCTGCTGGTACTGGTTCAGGGACTGGAGAAACTTGCTCTGGCGACTGCACCGGCAATGGACGAGTGCGCCTGCGAGCTGATTGAAGCGGTCACCGGTTTTCGCCCGGCCATTGCGGCATCGATACAGATTCGCGGGCGCGTCTCATCAATCTCCAGCAAGTCCAGATCGCAGGCCGCCGCCGATCTTCGTTTCTTCCGCACCCTGGCAGACCAGCTTGAGGCGCGCTCCCTGCTCTTCAAGGGTCGCACCATGCGTCTGCTGCGCCTGGCCATGGAAACCAACCAGATGATGGACAAGCCCGTTGATCCGATGCAACTGGAAGCAGCCGTTTACATGCACGACATCGGGATGATGTTTCTCCCTGAGTCCGTATGGTTGAAAATCGAGCGCATGAGCGAGGAGGAAAAACAGATTATGCATACGCATCCGGATTTCGCCGCCGGACTTCTCTCGCGCATGGACGGCTGGAGCGAAGCCGCCGAAATGGTAGCGCAACACCATGAGATGCCGGACGGTGAGGGTTATCCGTCGGGGCTCGTGACCATGCAGATTTGCGCCGGGGCAAAGATTCTGGCCATCGTGGACGCGTTCGAAGCCGTCATGCTGAAGCACATCAACCGGGGCAGAAACCGCTCGGTGCTGCGTGCCATTGCCGAAATCAATGCCTGCGACAACCAGTTTTCACCGGAATGGATTGCGCCTTTCAATCAGGTCATACGACGTACGGTCGAGGCCTGATGAGCGCACAGACGACGATAGCCGGCGCTGACCTGCAGCGTCGCTTCGCTGGCGTGCGCAGGCTGTACGGTGCCGATGCGCTGGAACATTTTCAAGCCGCGCACGTTTGTGTCGTCGGCATCGGCGGTGTCGGCTCGTGGGCAGCGGAAGCGCTGGCGCGTTCCGCCATCGGCCAGATCACGCTGGTCGACCTCGACATGGTCGCCGAATCGAACGTCAACCGTCAGATTCACGCGCTTGGCGAAGAATTCGGCAAAGCCAAGACCAGGGCCATGGCCGAACGCATACTGGCGATCAATCCCGCCTGCCGAGTCAATGAAATCGAGGACTTCGTTTCATCCGACAACCTCGACCAACTCCTCAATAGGAAATTCGACTTTTTGATCGACGCTATCGATCAGGTTCGCACCAAGGCCGCGATGATCGCCTGGTGCAAAGCGCATGATATTCCCCTGATCACTGCCGGGGGTGCCGGTGGTCAGATCGATCCGACGCGTATCGCTATCAGTGACCTGGCCCGCACTATTCAGGATCCGCTGCTGTCCAGAGTCCGCGCTCTTTTGCGCAAGCAATACGGGTTCCCCCGCGACGCGAAAAAGAAATTCGGCGTTCCGGCGGTGTTTTCCAGCGAACCGCTGCGTCATCCGGAGAACGGGGCCGCCTGCGACGAGGTGCAGACGCTGGCAGGCCTGAACTGCACGGGCTACGGATCATCCGTGTGTGTAACGGCCCCCTTCGGCCTGTTCGCCGCGGCTGAAGTCCTGCGCCGGATCGCAACGGGGAAACGATCACCCTTGCAACAGGATCAGGATTGACGGTCGAGCCAGGCGCCAAGTCCCTGGGCGTTGAGTTCCAGGTCATTGGCAAAGACTTCCCGAATCCTCGTCTCGGATAACCGGCACCCGGAACGCCGGCTTTCATCGAGGAACAGTTGAGACAGCCCAGCCCCTCGCGGATTCTGGCATGCCGATTGAAACCCGCATCTTTCTCGCGCTGCGCGACGGTGACCTGGGCATCAACGAGGCGATGCAATGAAATGGCTTTTGCAGCGACCTCCCTGATCTGTCCAAAATGCGTGAGATACATGGCCTGCGGCTGATGACTCATGAGCATATCAATCGTTGCATGCATGGGGCCGGGATCGAATTGAACTGGAGTTGTCGTCGGGAAAATGAGTTGGCTGACGTCAGGTTCGAACTCAGCGTAGGAAACGCCAAAATTGTCCCCGGCAAAAATGTGTCCGGTTTTTTCGTCGACAATCCCGATGTGGTGTCTGGCGTGCCCCGGAGTGTCAAGACAGAGAAGCTGACGCCCGCCAAGATCAATGCAAAACTCATGTTTCGCCTCGATAATCCGGCTCGCGTCTATCGGCAGTATCTCGCCGTACAGACGGCGAGTCGCTTCGACTCCGTAGACGCCAACGGTGCCTTCAATCAGTCTGGAGGGATCGGCCATGTGCCGTGCGCCGCGCGGATGCACCACCAGTTGCGCATTCCGGAAGTGTTGCATCATCAAACCGGCGCCACCCGCATGGTCAAGATGGATGTGGGTCAGAATCACGTAATCAACTTTGTCGGGGGAAATACATGCCTCATCGAGTGCCGCCAGGGCATTGGGCAAGGAAGAATTGCACCCGGTATCAACAAATGCAGCCCGGCCGTTTTCGATAATCAGGTGAATCGCCGCCAGTTTAGGGCGCAGATAATCCGCATCAATGGCGAAAATACCGTGTTCATAAGGTATCAACTGGCTCATGGGCTATTTTTGAATGAAATTTAGGCCTTTGGTTTTCACGAATTCACGAATTCACGCTGATCCGTACCCTGACTATTCGGGGAAAAGCTCCCGATAAAGCGTATGGCTGGCAAAAGCCAGCACCGGAAAAGTCAGTAAGAAAAGCGGGAAGATGATGATGCTGCCGATGATCGTTATCGAGAGAATCAATGCCCACAACAGACTGGGCGCAAGATTGGCAAACACCGCGGCAACGCTTAAAGCCACCGCACGGCGAAGTCCGGCACGGCGATAGTAGAGAAGGGGCACGGAAAAAGCTGAAATCGCAAAAATAAGGAAGGCCAGAAGAACTCCAAGCATGGAACTCCAAACCAGGAAAGAAAGGACACTTTCTGCAGGAGAAATAATCGCCATGAGGGTTGACGGTGTTCGTCCAACAATAAATCCGTATAGCATCGCGGCATTCACAACCCAAACGATGAAAAGCAGGGTGCATACCAGTGCGATAACCAGCATTTCACGCGTTGTGTGTGAAAACCCGCGGGCAATATCTGAAAAACTGCAGGTTTCTCCGCGCGCATCACGATCCGCCATCGCAAAAAACCCCAAAAGCAGGACAGGACCAATCAGCATGAATCCTCCGGCCAGCGGGAAAATCATCGGGGCAAAACTGGCTCGCTCAATCCCGACAAAAATCAATATGCCAATAAGGGCAAAGATCATTGCGTAAGTGACACTTAACGACCGGGTATGCAAGAACATAGCCCACCCCTTTCTCATGGCTCTGGAAAGGGAATCAGTCGTCAATCGAGTGTAGACGGGATCATTATTTACAGACATGGAAGCTCCGATTTGATTATTGGCATTCTGACAGAATTGACCGGAGATAGCGGATCTTGTTCCATAAAGCACGAAGCCCTCGCCACTGGGTAAGTGGGGAGGGCTTGTGTTATGGGGAGCCTGGCGGTGACCTACTTTCGCACACGTAGTATG
>JFJP01039444.1_pt1 | contig 13463 bp, 18 predicted proteins | sample 431651 | NCBI WGS metagenome assembly JFJP01 (sample SAMN02602958, study PRJNA72255) | Microbial mat metagenome, whole genome shotgun sequencing project. | biome: fresh water; feature: sink hole; material: water; isolation source: purple microbial (photo- and chemosynthetic) mats found in...
TCTTTTCCTGTTGCAAATAAGGCAGCCAAAGTTTGGGCCGTCTTACCTAGCCCGGCGCTGCAGGCGTTCAATGAAGCCCTTCGTGATGTAAGTGGGTCATTAAACCAGTAGACAAACTCCTTTTGAAATGGATACAACACATACGGAGTCGTGTGGAAGTAAGACTCATACACTCCTGCTTCTGGTTTAACTAGCCCATTTATGAAAGAAATAAGAGCCTTACTCTCCCATAAATTAGGAATGAGATAGTGCTTTGCTTTTATATAAATATCATAGGTAGCGTATAAGTCTCCGGTAGAAGACAAAACGAACCCGGCTTCTTTCAAGGATTTCTTGATAGCGTATGTAAACTTACCAGTTAAGAATATTTTATCTTTTTTGAGGTCTGCAACAATCATGAGTTATCTGTTTAATAATCCTAAGTTTTCTCGTATATTAGATATAGGATTGAAGAATATTGAACACGAGATACAAAGCATACCTGCCTCAAACCCCTCTAATCGTTTAGTTGACTACATGTATTTGGCAGAATTTAAAGATATCCTTGAACATACAAAAACTATACAACAGGTAATGGCAGTCAATCCAATACCTCTTATGGGTTTTACAAAAGAAAAACAAGTAAATCTTTTGAAGTCACTCTTGGCTGGTGCCGATTTACAAACATCTCTAGACGTTGCGTGTATAAAACAAAAGCACTATGAATACTGGGTAAAGCTTGCAGACCGCAACATACAACCCTTCCAGGACTTCGTAGAACAGTGCGTGTTGGCTCAGGCTCTTAGTAAGCTAGAACTTATCCAGATGGTCAAAAGCATGGGCCCCAAGGGGGCTATAGCTCTCTTACAATTAAAACATGCTGAGCAGGTAGAGCGTAACAAGGTGAATGCTCCGCAACTACTGCAGCAGGTTAATGTAAATATATGCGATAGAAAACCAGAAGAAAAGAAAGAGCTTGTTGACGACTTCTTTGCTAATGTAGATCCTCGTGACATTATTAATTACCCTATTAAAGATATAGAGTAAATTACTTGACTAATCTTGCTGTGTATGCTATAGTTTAAATAAATAGTTTGGACGTACTTGTGATCGTATGCATGGTCGGGCTCAAGGAGCCTGGAAATTACTTCAAAAATAAAATAGCTTCATACTTTAAGGCTCCTGTATTTTCCTTTTCAGAACTATCTGAGCAAGTATTTGAATCAATGAATAAAATATACGGAGTTCCAAAAACTTCAATTAAAATGACAGAAGAAATGAAAGTTCTACTAAGAACCAATCTAACAGAACTTCAGCCAAAAACCTATATGGACTGGATGTCCAGCAAGCTTATAGCAGAAATATTCGGCAAAGAAGAAAATAACTGTAAAAAAATTCATTGTGTAATACCTGATGTAGCGACAGAATGGGAATATAAATTCTTAAGAGACTATCTTTTAATTACAAGGCGAAATAACTTCGGCGGTTTTAGAAAAACAAATAAGATGATTCTTATAGAGAATGAAGACCTATTGGGAACTTATTATAACAAGGACTATGATGTTTTCAATAATTTCGAGGTTGACGGAGTTATCTCAAGTGAAGACGAGGATCCAGAGTCCATAGTTAAAGGTCTTGTAAAGAAATGGAAAGTTAAACTAGAAAAATGAAGATAGTCTGCATTTCAGATACTCACGGTGATCATAATATGTTAAAAGATCTCCCCGAAGGGGACATGATCATACACGCTGGTGACTGCACGAGTATGGGAAAAATTAGGGAACTAGCTTACTTCCTATCCTGGTTTAGAAATCTACCTTATAAGTATAAGTTGTTATGTCCAGGTAATCACGACTTTTGTTTCGAGCGTGATCCTTATACGTCCAAGCTAATGTGTGAAGAAGATGAAATATTAGTAGGAATAGATAAAGAGTTTGTAATTGAAGGAATTCGATTCTATTTAACACCTTGGACTCCTTACTTTGGTGGATGGTCTTTTAATGCCCAAGACCACACTGGCCAATCTGACCTTAAAGACATATTTGATAAAATTCCAAAAGACGTTCACGTAGTAGTTACTCACGGACCTCCAAGAACAAATGTATTTATAGATAAGAACGAAGACGGAGAACACTGTGGGTCCTACGCTCTTGAGTCAATTATACCCTCGTTACTTAGTTTAAAATATTGCGTATTCGGACACATCCATGAAGGATACGGATCTATAACTAGACTTTTCTCTAATCCATGGAAAACAGCGTCTACTGCTACATTCGTAAACGCTTCTATGGCTGGAGGTAGAAACTGTGGTTGGACCAGGATAGACCAAACTAGAAAGGCTTTTGTATTTGAAATTTAGGAGAAAGAAATGGATTACAACTCTCAGCTAGTTAAGTCTACAGAAGAAGCCGTTAAATCTATTGATAATATGATATCCTTATACACTGGAATGATCGTTGGCTACCCAAGCGACCCGCATAAGCATCAATACGAATATAAAAAGGAAAAATTACAGACCATTCGGACGGAATTAAACAGGATTACTCCAAAAGGTTCTGGAGTTCCGTTTAAAGATTACAACGCTTTAGACGACTATCCTCACGTATATGCAAATGAATAGTGAAAGGGTATTCAAATACTTAAGAAAATAGTATAAGAGTAACTGTTTTAACAGGATACAAACTAAGGAGTCTAGTTTGTGAAAAAGTTTATCCTACTTCTACTCTTAACCCTACTTGCATACGCCTCAGTTCCAGAAACAACTGTAGCTTGTAGAGTAGACTGCCAAAACTCATATGGATCTGGTATAGTATTAGATAACGGATTTGTTCTAACTGCAGCCCACGTAGTAAGCCACCAAAAGAATGGGCATACTACAGTTGTCCCGTTTCCAAGAATTACCTTTGACGACAATACTCGTAAAACAGGTCGCTTAGAAAGATTTAATAAAAAGATCGACCTTGCATTATTTCAAACTGGACACAAACTTAGAGGCGTATCTCTTGGAGAAACCCCCACAAAGGGAGATCCTATTTGGGTGATCGGTTGTTCTGGCGGATTTAAAAATTCTATTAAATTAGGAATCGTTTCCAACGTGACCGATACAGACCTGCTGACTGATGCCACTGTATCTCCAGGAGACTCCGGTGGCGCTATGCTAAATGATTCAGGAGAGTTAGTTGGTTTAACTCAAGCGGTAATGATGTCCAGGGGAACCATATACGTTTACGGTGTAGGCGTACCAATAGCAACAATAAAAGAGTTCCTGAAAGGAATCTAATGAGAAAAGATTGTTACGATTTATTTAAAATATGCGATAAAGATTACGAACATAAAGGTAGATTCGATACTTTAGTTCTTGCAGAACGATGTAGAGACAGCTTTATAGCAGGGTCTGAAGGATCTCTGTGCGAGAGAGATTTCTACATAGTAGCTAATAAAGTCTAAATGCGCGATAAGGATTGGGTAGTTTGTGGAAGTCTTTTACATAAGGGAATATTCAGAAGGACACGTCATTGGAGATGTTTTACATATAATATCTGACGCAAAAGAGGCGTTAGAGACGGCTTATGATTGTGCGGATATATGTCCGTGGGGAGTCATACTAGAGGATACTAAAAATTTAACATATACTTGGTTCGGAACTGAATGTGAACAGCTAGACGAGTGGTATGAAGACAAGGCTAATGGACTAGTGCCTTTTAACATTAAATGCTGGTTAGATGATACAGAAAAGGACCTCTAGTGAGGTCCCTTTTGTTGTCTAGCCCATTCCGCTAGTGCTGCATGTAGTCCGTCATGATTTACGGCTTCATCTGCAGAGAATGTTGCAGGCAGCCCTGCCTGTTCCCTTAACGAAGTCCCTAGTTTCTCAAAGACTGGTTTTAGCAGTTCTTTTTCAGTCGGTCCAAGCACTACAGTAGGCTGAACGGCCACAGATGAGAGTATAGACTCAGGATTACCCCTGACAAGCTCAGGAGGAAGAGGAGGAAGAGGAACCGCTTCTCGGTGCTGCAGTTGTTCCATAGACTCTTGCACAATCCTGAGAGAAGTGTTAGAATCCATTCTGTCAGGTATACCTGAGAACGAGTTTCCAGTTAAGAGGGCAAGGATTCTACGGGCTTCGATGAGTTTCCCAATCCGATTGACCCAAACAAAGTAGCAACAAGGGTATCGGCCTCACCCGGAAGGTCAACAGAAGCGCGTAGAATTACCTCTACAGAAGTTCTTGAATCTTTAGTAGCTTCTACCCTAAACTGCACTCCCTCGAACTTAGCACTCTTGGCACTATCAGAAATAACTTGCTTGATATCCATATTAAATCTCCTACTAATTAGTAATTATAATATTTGTGAAAGAAAAGAGAATACCTGCAATGAGCTACGTTTCTGGAATAGTTATTCAAATCTCCTCAGCAGAAGAAGGAGACGAACAAGAAGCTTTGCTGAAAAGTCTAGAAGTATTTCGCAATGGTGTAGGAATATCGTTTAAGGACCTTTCTAATTACTCAGCAGGCTCAAAGAACCCTCAAATCAGCCTCTTCTGTGGAGGCTTTAATTACTTGGAAAAAGAAGAACTGCTTGCTTTACTAGATAGCTTCTCTTGGTACTGCCCAGAACAGGTAGTGGTAACAATAACCACTGAAGACGACCCAACTGAAATATACAGAATTTGTAAAAATAAAAAGCTGGAGAAATTATGAACGACAAATCAATAGAAGAAGCCCTTCAATCCTCATACGATTGGAGTGTTAGATCCTTTGGAGAAGGTCATAGACAACATGGAGTTATAAATCATATCCTAGATGAGCTTAAAGAAATTGAAGCCGAAGAAACTGGCAGCATTCAACAGTTGAAAGAATGGTGCGATGTCCTTATTCTGGCTTTCAACGGTGCCGTTCGTTCTGGACATACAGTTAAAGAAGTTTTAGATGCTTTAAGAGAAAAGATAGAATTTAATCTTAATAGAATTAAGTATAAGAAGTATAATGACGATGGCACAGTCGAACACTTAACTATTTGGGCAAGTTAAACCGTGTTTTTAAGTGAAGAATGGTTAATGGCTTTTTACACCTTAAAAACTCTAGTGGAATCTACAAATAAATCAGACCAAGTTCCCTTAAAATATATCAAAGACTTTCCTCTTTTGGAGTATCCAATGCTAAATAAACACTTTTTACCTTTTAAAGATGAATAATTATATCCACAAAGGACCCTGGCAGAAAATTCCATGGAGTAGTCTTTCTGGAAAAGTTAATTCAGTTATAACCAGTCCCCCTTTTAATACTTCTTTTAAATATGAAGGTTATGCAGATACATCTCCTCGCGGAGAGTATTTATCTATGTTTGAAGAACTAGGTGACACAGTAGACTGTGTTGGATCAGATGATTGCGCTATATGGATTCAGTTTGATCCCAATATCTTAGATCCAGCACTGCCTTACGAAGCGATAACTAGAATGAAGGGTTGGACCTTACGAAATCAGATATGCTGGGTTCGCTCGGGAACCTTTCCTCAACTAGACGGAAGCGAAGCTTCGTTCGGGCACTACAGGCCCTTAAACTCTCCAGATAGACTGCATAGCTGTTGGGGAACTGTATTCATGTTGGTGAAGAAAAAAATAGCTCTAGATAAACTAGCGTTAGGAGTTCCCTATAAAGATCAATCTAATGCTGCGCGTTGGGAGAATAGCAGTGGCCTAAGATGTAGAGGCAACCTCTGGGTTTGTCCGATGGAGACTAAGAATAAGACCGAGCATCCTTGTCCTTTCCCCGTAAAGCTTGTTGAGAACTGTCTTAAGCTTCAAGGCTTAAAAGATGGAATAGTTTTTGATCCTTTCGCTGGTGCAGGTTCAACAGGCGTAGCTGCAAAGAACCTTGGTTTAAATTATATTCTATCCGACATAAGTCCAGTCTACTACGAAATGATGAAGACGAGGCTAGGATGAAATTCTTTGTAAATTTAATAAGCTATACTGAATCAGGTTGGATTGAAGTAGACGCAACTTCAGAACAGCATGCTAAAGAAAAAGCTAGAGAGTTTAAATCATTTGTTCCTTGCGAGAAAAGACGCTGGGATTTAGAAGATGTTTGTAGGCCAGATAAACGTGGCAGTCATCCTAATCTTCTTGCTCGAAAGATTAGTCTCTACCAAACAACATATAGGTGTTTTGATGGAGACTAACCTCATTGAATTAACAGACGGAGTTTCTACACTTAAAGTTAGAAACGACTTCTCCATATTTATTGATTTAAACGACGAACTCTTCAACTATCCATCTGGATACAGACCTTGGATTGCTTTAACCCTTGAACAACGAATAAAATTAGTAAAGGCGCTTTTGGATGAGTAGATCTAAATGGAAATGTTTAGACTGTGGTGTTGATACCGGAAAGATTGGTGAGCATTACTTTATTCATACAGAAACGTGGCTATCTGTGGTAGGATCTATCAAAGGAATGTTGTGCATTGGATGTTTAGAAACTAGATTAAAAAGAAAGTTAACTAAGAAGGATTTTACAAAGTGCTTCGTTAATAAACACTCACCTGGAGGTCGGTCAGAGAGACTCGCAAAAATAATTTTGAAAAACTCTTGACACAGGCAGGAGCCTGTGGTAGAGTAGCCAAGTAGATACTGCGGGTTAGAACAGCAGCGAGTTCACCAGGCTCATAACCTGATATACAAACATCATCGGTGCAAGTCCGATACCCGCAACATACGCCTATTTGATCTAATGGAAAGATATAAGATTGAAAACCTTAGAATTCAGGTTCGACTCCTGAGATGGGCACCATATAGAGTATGCTAGAAGGATTACATTTTGGATATTACATCTTTCGACCTTTTGACTCTATTTAAAGGACTCTTTATTCGTGTGGAACAATAAGGTATTGCAGGAATACCGGAGGTTCCACACTAAAGATAGTAATATAAATTTATGGGCGACTGATGTAATCGAGAACATACAACTCTTGCAAAGTTGAATACGGGGATTGTAACCCCGGTTGTCCACCATAAACTAGTGTGCTTTCGGATTTACATTATCTTACAAACCAAGATTCGATAAAAATTAACTAGTTGAACTCACCTTATGGCCGGGTAGCTTAAATAATAGAGCAATCGCCTGATCGCGATTGGTGTTCGTGAAACTCGGACCCTGGCCGCCAGTAAATACCTTCGTCGTAATAAAAGATAATACGCTGCACTCACCTGCAGAGATCTTCGTTAAAGTCGGAGCGAGGGTGCCAGTAAATGGGCTTGTAGTAATAATGCAAAGAACGCTTCCCTAATCGGAGGAAATTCTCGTTAAAATCGGGACAAGCTCGCCATTTGTTTGGATGAATTAAGGATTACATTGGAACTGGATGCCGAAGGGTTAACGACCTTCCTTGTAGCTCAGAAGTAGAGCGCCAGTATTATATCTTTAGACAACTTGCCAAACTAAAAACTTATTAAGATTGCCCAGTGGGCATTACATTCTTTTTAAATGGAAATTTCAGTTCGAATCTGAATGCGTCTAGCAATAGGCGTATAGTGTAATTGGTAACACGAAACCGTGTCCATACTTCTTGTCTTAATATAATTTTTACAGTTACTTGTTAATCTACATTACAGTATCATCAATTAGGGTCTTTTAACCCTATTATATGTCTAGCGTTTGTAGCGTTAAAACATTCCTCCACTACGGATTGTAGTGGCCCTGTTCTGAGGGCTGAAGAACCAATTCGTTTTTAATTAAACGTCTTATGATTAGCATATTTTGCTGTAACCTCATAAGCCTCGCTTGCGGGGTTTATTTATTTAAATAGGAGAATTTTAAAATGCAAAAGAACACATTATTCCAAAGCGTAAAAGTATCAGTAAAAAATGAAGCTGGTGGAGTCGCTTATAAAAATAGCACAGAAAACGAACTAGCTCGCGTTGTGTGTACATCCTTCTTCGGTAAAACCTACTACACAGAAGGAAAAGATCAGTTAGATCAGTTAAAGTTGTTAGCAGAAAAATGCTCTACCACTTTCGTTGCAGCTTGCGCTGTTTATGCGCGTAATAAGGGCCTGATGAAGGATACACCTACTGCGTTACTATTGACTTTGCGCTCTCGTGACCAAGTATTATTTAAACAGATTTTCAATTCCGTTGTAACAGATGCTCGTATCCTACGTGGATTAGTGCAGATGATTCGTAGCGGAGAATTTGGTTCTAAAAATCTAGGAAGTTGCACTCGTAAGCTGGTTAACAATTGGCTCAACAGCAAAACTCCCGTTTCGGTTTGGAATCAATCAATAGGCAACAGTCCCTCTATGCGTGACGTAATGCGTCTATCCCGACCATCTCCTAAAGGAGATGCAGAACGTGAAGCCGTTTACAAGCTAATTGTAATGGACGAACAAACTGAAGGATTACCACAAGTAATCAAGGATTACTACGCATTTAAAGATGATATTAGTTTACCTTTACCAAAGGTAAACTTCCAGCGTCTTACTGCTCTGGAATTAAAAGATGAACATTGGATGCAATTGGGTCTGAACATGACCTGGAACCAACTTCGTCAGAATATCAATAGTCTTGAAAAGCATAATGTTCTTAAAGATACTAAGGTAGTTACTAAACTCGCTGCACTAATCTCAGATCATGATGCGGTTCGTAAAGCAAATGTATTTCCTTACCAAGTATATACTTCTTGCTTGAACGTAACTAATATCCGTATGAAGAATGCGTTACAAACTGCATTAGATCATAGTGTAGAAAATGTTCCTGTTCTTCCAGATAATACTGTTGTTGCTATTGACGTAAGCGGTTCAATGGGTAGCCCGGTAAACGGACAAAATGTAAATGGCGGTTTAACTTGTGCTCAAGTAGCAGGACTTATGGCTGTAGCTATTTACAAAAAGAATCCTAATACCCGTGTTATCACTTTTGATACCCAAGCCCGTGAATACACTGCATCCATTAACCCACACGACTCCGTTATGACTAATCTAACAAAGATTAAATTTAACGGAGGAGGAACTGCCTGTAGCTCTGCTGTTAAGTATATTGTAGATAATGGAATCCCCTGTGATCTATTAGTAATGATTTCAGATAATGAATCTTGGTCTGACTACACCTCAACCTACAGAACAGCAATGAAGCAGTCTTGGGATCGTATCAAGGCAAAGCATAAGGAAGCCAAACTAGTTCTTATGGACCTTACTCCTTCAAGCACTCAGCAAATGCCGGAATCTAAGGATACGCTATTCTTAGCTGGGTTTAGTGATAATCTATTTAACGTGATTTCTAACTGGTTAGAGGGTGATAGGGATTTTGTAGCAGAAATTCTTAACAACTTTAAGCCAGAAAATCTAGTTTAAAGTATAGATTAAGACCCTACCAAGGGTCTTTTTCTATTTTATAGAACTTTATAAAGACCTATTTAGAAAGAAGAATAATTTATGCCCGATATGTCCCTATATCAACAGTATATTGCTAAGAGTAAGTATGCCCGTTATCTTGATGACAAGAAGCGAAGAGAACACTGGCCCGAGACAGTTAAAAGATATTTTGATTTTATGACCGAGCATTTGGCAGAGAAATGTAATTATACTATCACAGAAGAACTTCGTCAGGATCTTGAAAGTGCTGTTCTAAATCTAGAAGTAATGCCTAGTATGCGTCTTATGATGACGGCTGGAGAAGCAGCACGACGCTCTCATATAGGATGCTTCAATTGTGCGTTCGTACCTATTGATAGTGTTGCTTCTTTTGACGAGCTTATGTTGATTTTAATGAACGGCACAGGTATTGGATTTAGCGTAGAGGCAGTTCATACTAATAAACTTCCCGAAGTTCCCGATACTCTGTTTGAAAGTGGTACCACTATTGCTGTATCAGATTCGAAGGAATCATGGAGTAAGTCTCTGAGGCAACTAATAGCACTCCTTTATTCTGGTGAGATTCCTAAGTGGGATGTTTCTAAGGTAAGACCAAAAGGAGAACGCCTTAAGACTTTTGGTGGAAGAGCTAGCGGCTCAGCTCCTCTTGTTGATTTATTTACCTTTGTAGTTAAATTATTTAAAGGTGCTGTTGGTAGGCGTCTTTATACTATTGAGTGCCATGACATATGCTGCAAGATTGCAGAGATTGTTATTGTTGGGTCAGTTAGACGTTGCTTACCTATAGGCAGTAAGGTTAATACAAATAAGGGATTCGTCAACATAGAAGACCTAAGCATAGGGGACCTAGTAAAATCGGAGGATGGTGCTTACAATAAGGTCTTAGCTAAAGAAGCTGTAGGAAAGATGGATGTTTATAAGTTAAAGACTAACATAGGCTCTTTTTATTCTACGTTAGACCATAGGTGGGCTGTATTAGATAATCCTGCTACAGGGGAGCTTTCGTATAAGGAACTTAGAGACATTATTCCCTATGAAGATCGTTTGGTTTTTATAAATACTTCCGATAAAAGTCGTGAAGAAGTATCTTTTCCTGAGTTTAAATATGAGAAGACATCTAGACACTCTACTACATGTAGAGACATAAGCGTAAAAGCATTAAGCAACATAGAGTGGTCCTGGTTTTTAGGTTTGATACATGGAGATGGTTATGTTTCTCTGTCAGCAACTAAAGGGAGTGTTTCAGTAGCTGTTCCTTATGATATGCCTAATACCAGAGATAAGGTAGTTTCTTTTTTTAGTCGTTTAGGCGTAAACTCTAGCATCTCAACCGATGAAGTTAATGACAGGTGTTGGAAAGTAAGAACCGAAAGTAAACAATTAGCTACTTACTTGGCTCAATTTAAGGTTCCTAAAGCTGCTATAAGTGTACCTAAATGCGTAACTAGTTCCAGCGAACAGTGTAGATTTGCATACTTAGCTGGAATATTTGATAGTGACGGCTCAGCGAAGTCTAAACGAGCAGGTAGAAAATCTTTTAGACTTGTTAGTACTGTTTATAAATCATATGCTGAGGAATTGAAAGCAATGCTTTCAGACTTAGGAATCCCTGGTGCTTTCAACATAAGTGATAGAAGCAGATATGGTTGGCAAGATATGCATAACTTACAAATCTGTGGTCCTGATAACAAAAATTATTTAGCAGAAAAGCTTGCTCCATATTCGGAAAAGATTATTAATGACTTTAATAACTGCGCTTCTAAGAGAGACTGGTTTTCCTTACCTGTTTCCTTGACAAAATCTCTAGTAGGTGTAGATTTTGTTTTAGGGGCCACAACAAGCTGGAACAAACTAAGTAAGTTCTGTGAGAAAAAGATGTATACTCCCATAACTCTTTTTGGTATAGAAAAACTTAATGAAGCTATAGACTGTTATGATTTGCAGGTCGAAGCTAGTGAAAGTTTTTGTGTAAATGGGCTTCTAACACACAACTCTGCCCTTTTATCTGGGTCCGATCTTAATGACACTCGTATGCGTAATGCTAAAATTGGTGATTGGTGGAATACTAATCCTCAGCGAGCTTTGTCTAACAACTCCGCTGTATATAGAGAGAAACCTGAAATTGGCCAATTTGTGGAAGAATGGCTTTCCCTATATAACTCCAAAGCTGGCGAGCGTGGAATTTATAATCACGTAGCTATTAAGAAGCAGGTTGAAAAGAATGGTAGGAGAGAGTATAATGAACATATGCTCACCAACCCCTGTTCTGAGATTATTCTCAATAAGAATCAGTTTTGCAATCTTTCTACTGTAATAATTCAACCTGAAGATACTGAAGAAAATTTACTTAGGAAAGTAAGATTGGCCTCCATTCTAGGCACCTTTCAAGCTTCTCTGACTAATTTTCCTTATTTGCGCAAGTCCTGGAAACAAATTACAGAAAAAGAAGCTCTCATTGGAGTATCCCTTTGTGGTATTTTAGATAACAAATTAACTTATGACCAGACAGACTCAGATTTGCCCAGACGACTAGAAGCTTTAAAAGAGAAAGTTGTAGAAACAAATAAAGAATTTGCTGAACTGCTTGGTATAAATCAAGCAACAGCTACTACATGTATTAAACCTGAGGGTACAACATCGCAGTTATGTAATGTTAGTAGTGGCATTCATGGACAGCATTCAAAATACTACATCCGAACCATTCGCTCTGATTCTAAGGATCCAATTACAGATCACTTAAAAGCAGCCGGCGTTCCCAACGAACCTTGTGTCTGGAAATCTTCAGATACCACTATTTTCTCCTTTCCTAAAAAAGCTCCTGAAGGGGCCTTGCTTCGAGAAGACTTGACAGCCATTGAGCACCTTAATCTATGGCTTATTTATCAACGGCACTACTGTGAACATAAACCCAGCATCACTATCTCAGTAAAAGAACATGAGTGGCTTGATGTCGCAGCTTGGGTATACAAGAACTGGGACGAAATGACTGGAGTTAGTTTTCTTCCCTATGATCTTGGGACCTATAAACAAGCCCCCTATCAAGAAATCACCAAAGATCGGTATGAAGAAATGGCGTCAAAAATGCCAACGTCTATTGATTGGGATTCTCTTCTAGAATACGAAGATAATGTAGAGGGATGTCAGACACTCGCATGTAGTGGAGGCTCTTGCGAACTCTAACTTGACAAGAGTATGGTGGTTAGTGTATAATGAAACCTATGAAATTATTACTAACCACCATACTCGCAAGATTAAATAATGAAGTCTGACGCCTTTTATGAAATCAGAAGAGAGATACCGGACACTTGCTCTCAAGTAGAGTTTTTTGATTTAGATGATTTTGATAAGGCTAGAGATAAATTCCATACGTGGAAATACGGCTATGAGCAAATAGACCTTACAGTTAAGTTACTATTTGTAACAAAAACGGAGTTGCTTGCATGAGTTATTATTACATTGGATTAAGGAATCCCGAACCAGAATTTGAAAATACCAGGCACAATGCTGGGTATATGTTTTTAAATTATCTTACAAAAGATCGTAACTATAATACATGGTTTAATCCGTCTTCTAGAAAATTCAAATATAAGGTGTATCATCCAGGATGCGTCCTTGTTGCTGGTAATTTAAACATGAATCACACTGGAGAAATTATTCCCTATTTACCGGAATGCTTGGTAACTCAAAAGAATGTTCTTGTAATCTCTGACGATTTCACTATTCCGTGTGGAGAATACAGATTAAGAATGAAAGGATCTCACGGAGGTCATAACGGTCTTAGAAATATTGAGAAGCATCTTGGAACAGACGATTTCATAAGACTTCGTATTGGAATAGGACCTTTAGTTGGGGAGGATATTATAGAATTCGTTCTAGGTAAATTCTCTGAAGAAGAAATTGTGAAGATGGAAGCTTCTTTTGAAGCTGCTATAAGCGCATTGGAGCACCATAAACTCATATGAATATCTTGGTAAGAGTAACTAAACTTGGAGAGATTTCAGATGCCCCTCATAAGGCTGGAGATTTCTCTTCTTATAAAATTGGTGAAGAAAATCAAAACGAATCACTACCTGTAGATTATTATGTAGTAGGATATCTAACTGAATTTCCAG
>JFJP01024906.1_pt1 | contig 13460 bp, 11 predicted proteins | sample 431651 | NCBI WGS metagenome assembly JFJP01 (sample SAMN02602958, study PRJNA72255) | Microbial mat metagenome, whole genome shotgun sequencing project. | biome: fresh water; feature: sink hole; material: water; isolation source: purple microbial (photo- and chemosynthetic) mats found in...
CCCCGGGCGGATCTGTCGATAGTTATTAGTCGAGACTGCTGGACAGACTAGCCGGTGGGCGGCCGCTTGAAGGAACGGTTGGGCTGGCCCCGGACTTCCGTCGCGTCGGTCTGCGGAGTGTTCGGCCGGAAGCTGCCGTTGCGGTTGACTGGCTGGTCGGCCTTTCTCCAGTCTTCTTCGCTGTCTGCCCGGCTGTACGCGTCTCTGCCTTCGGTCTTTCTTCCCGACATGATGTCTGCAGTGAACCGCTGCAGCTCCAGCAGCTTCTTGGCCACGTGCTTCAAGACGTCTGCGCTGTTCTGCTGCGAGAGCTTCTGGATGATGTCGTTGACGGAAGCCGCGATGACTCCGATATCTTCGAAGGACTGCTGCGAGGCGTACCTGGAGTCTTCCCTGAGGCTCTGGTCGGCGCCCATGCTGCGCAGCTGGCCCTTGAGCTGGTCGATTTCGTTCTTGCGGTTGTCTGCCAGCTCTGCGAGTTCTTTGATCTTCTGTTCGGGCGAGAGGAGGTTCGTGGTGGTCACGTTGAAGGTTTCGTTGTCGCCGATCTTGACCCTGCCCTGCGCGTCGTCTAAGTCTTCTTCGTCGTCTTCGGGCGGCTGCAGCTTGTGCCTGGCGAGGAAGTCTTCGAGTTTGCCGACGCGTTTCTTGAGTCTGTTTCTGCCTGCCTCGCTCTCTCGGTGGACTTTGTCGAAGGTGTCCAGCTCTTCCTGCATCTGGAGGATGGCTTCGTCTCGCTCGTTGAGTCTGGTGGTGAGTGCGATCATGATGTCGCTTTGTTTCTGCAGCAGCAGCTTGTAGCGGTCGACCTGGTCTCTGCTCTTGGTGACCGGAGAGTACCTCTTGCAGCTTCTGCCGCTCGGCCTCGAGCTCTTCGATGCGTCGCTCGTAGAGTCTGCGAGCCATCTTGGTGTCTTCTCTGCGGGTCGAGTGCGTGGAGTGGAAGTTCTCTTCGGGCTGCTGGCTGCCGACGCCTCCGGTGATCAGCTGGCTCTTCATGGTGGCGATTTGTTCTTCGAGCAGCCGCTTTTGTTCGCGTTCTTGGAAGAACTCGCGGCTGCGGGCTTCGAGGGCAGCGATCGCAGCGATCTTGTCTCGCTCTGCCTTGTCTTTCTCGCGCTCGAGCTGCAGCAGCTTCGAGCGGTCTCCGAGGCTTTTGTTCTTGGCTTCGAGTTCGCTGCGGAGCTTCTGCAGCTCTTCTTCGTAGCGGAGCAGCAGGGCTTTCTGGCCGAGGTCTTCGTTGATGACGGGGGCGTTTTTGATCGCTTTGGCTCTGTGGGCGAACTTGAGCGTGGTGAGCTGGGTGAGGCAGGGGTACCGACTCTCCGAAGGCGCAGACGGCGGGGGAGATCATGGCCATGAAGGTGGTTCGGCAGTTGCCTCCGAGGGAGTCTTCGAGGATGCGGGTGAGTTTGGAGTCGCGGTAGGGGATGTGCGAGCGGGAGCGTTTGGAGAGGTCTGTGAGCGCGGCGATGACGTGGCCCAGGGCCGAGAGCGACTGGTTGATCTTCTTGCACTCTTCGAGACGGACGCCTTTCGCCCCCGTGATGCGGATGCGCTCGGAGCCGGCCAGGTCGACCAGGTTGAGCTTGCTGACTTTAGTGGTCCGTGCGTCGAGCGAGCCGTGCTTGAGCTGCTCGATGGTGACGATGAAGACTGCGTGGCTGCGAGACGAGACGTCGTTCATGTTCGTCGATGCGGTCGCGCGAGAGGTCGCTCCTTTCTTCATCAGCGCGTAGATCTCGCTGGGGGAGCGGACGGCCCACTCGGACAGGCCTTCGACGAAGACGCCTTTCTTCTTCTCGCGGATCTGCAGGTTCTGCCGCTCGGTCTTGAGGAGGTCCGAGATGTTCTCGTTGTAGATCTGCAGGTACGAGCAGCGGACCATGAAGGTGGTTTCGGGGTCGCCTTCTTCGCGGATGTACTCGAAGATGTCTTCGATGGCTCGGGGGATGATGCCGCGCTGCGGGTCTTCGCCGTTGTACTTGAAGCCTTCCATGGTGTAGGTCTTGCCCGTGCCGGTCTGTCCGTAGGCCAGCAGCGTCGCGTTATAGCCCTGCTGACCCGCGCCTACCTCGAGCGCTGAGAAGACCGCGCTCTGCGCAGTGGTCTCGTAGATCTCTTCCTGGCTGGCCGACTCGTCGTAGACGCGGTCGAAGGTGAAGGTGTGGGTCTGGTAGCTCTCGGGGTCTTCGATGTACTGCTCGACGCGCTCGGGCGGAACCAGCTCGAGGTTGAAGTACTCGTAGAGAGAGATCGACTTGCCGTCCGCCCCCACGTCCGCCGTAGACACGAACACCCCGTTGAGCGCTTCTCGCTGCATCAAAGGCCGCACCCGCACGATCACTCGCAGGTTCTCCTCCTTCTCGCCTGCTGGGTCCTGCAGCGAGCGACTCATCGTCTCGGTCTTCGAGGTGCCTCCCGAGCTCTGGTTCAGCGCCGCCTTCCGCTTGCTCGTCACCGCAGACACATCCATTCCGTATTATCAAATACTATTTTGAATAGTTTTACCCTCGAAAACACAGACTCACCCGTCTCCGGCCCCCTAGACCACACCTACCACTTCTCCTCCTCGCCACACTCACTCGAGTCCAGACAGACCAGGACCGGGTCCGGCCCTGCCGAGAGAGCATTCTGCTGCCGCGAGAGAGCGACGGGTTAGCGAATTAACTCAGCAGCGTATACTCTTATCAGCGAGCCATGATCGCAGACGACCCTGTGACCCAGGAAGAGATGGGCCGCATGTAGCCGCGGTTGACGAGACTCAGGCATAAGGAAGCGCTGCACAGCCAGCTCGAGGTGCGCGACCGCGAGTACAAGAAAGCGACGAAGATGTACCTCGAGTCGCTCAAGCGCGAGATGAGCAGCTTCAAGGACGCAGGGTAGTCTCGACTCAGCAGTCGAACGATCGACGCACGCAACGCATCGATCCGCAAAGAACTCAACGAGATCACCGAGCGCTACCGCGTCGGCATCGACAACATCCGCAAGGCAGACTCGCTGCTGCAGAACGAGAAAGAAAAGCTGAACCGCTACATCCTCTCGAACTTCACCGGCATGTAGCCCCGACTCACCAGCTCCGAGCGCATGAAGCGCGCCATGGCCGTGGAGAGCCAGCGCATCGACGTGATCCTCAAAGAGTTCGACAAGCCCGAGGCGCCTAGGAACTACGCAGGCCCCTACATCGCGCAGAAGAAAACCAAAACCGAGCTGGTGAACGACTACGCAGACCTCTACAAGAACTTCAGCGAGTTCAACGCGCGCTACATCCCCGAACGCGCCCGCGAAATCAAGGTACCCGCCCCTCACCAGAACATCGAACCCTACCACGTCACGCAGCACAAGGCAGTCCTCAACCCTCCCCACCACACCGAACTGCCCACCAGACAGCCCGTCCAGCCCGTACGCCCGCCTCACCCAGCCCGAGCAAACCCGCCAGCCGCCCTTCGAAGCGCCCCCCAGCACCAGCTACTACGCCTCGCGCAAACCGCTCGTCTCCCACGCGCAGGTCCTCGAAGACAGGCCCGCCAACGAAGACCCTTTCTCCGTCCTCTCGCTCTACAGGCTGCAGAGAGACCCCCTGCCCAAAGCAGACCCCAAAGGCAAGCCTGGAGACGCGCCTGAGTCCGAGCAGCCCAAGTCCAAGCCTCTCGAAGCCTTCCGCCTCAGAGACCGGCCGAACATCCAAGCCCCAGACCTGCCCCTGAACGCCTCGGCCAACCAGACCGCGAACCAGCAGACCGGCAGACACAACTTCATGGAGGAAGACTACGACGAGTACAAAGAGCTCTCGTTGGAAGACCCTCGCAACGTGCTCGGCCAATCGCAGCGATAGCTAATATAATTAATGTCCGAGATCGAAGCCAAAGAGCAGTTCCAAATACTCTACCGCAGCGCGCAGGGAAAGGGACTCGAAGTCCTCATCAAAGAAGTCTTGTCGCACCCAGCGATCTTCACCTTCTCAGAGTTCACCGAGTGGCAGAAGGTGCAGCAGGTAGTCTCCGGTGAGCAGTACCTTGCCACGGCCGAGGGCAAGCCGCTGGGCAAGCTGATCGACCTCTTCCGCTTCGGCAGCTGTCGAGACTACGCGGAGAACAAGCCCCAGTTCGGCGAGCTGAACCCCAAGCAGCTGCACAAGCTGCGCCTGCTGACCGTCCTCTCGCTGGCCGAGCGTTCCCGGGTACTCTGCGCTGACCCAGACGGTCACCTTCGAGCAGATCGCAGCAGAGCTCAACACCTCGGACCACGAAGAGATCGAGAACATCCTCCTCGACGCCATGTCCAAAGGCGTCTTGGCCGGCTCCATCAGCCAGGCAGCCGCAGCCGTGCACATCACCTACTCGAAAGCGAGAGACGCCAGGCCCGAGGAACGAGGCGAGCTCACCCAAGCACTGCGAGTCATGTACCCTAACTGTTACCAGCCTCGAGAAGGCCCAGTTTTCTTTGAGCTCTCTGCCCAAAAAACTATCATAATTAATCATGAGAGAAATGAACCCCGTGGACAAGTGGAGGAAGAACCAAAAGGACCGGCAGAAGAAACGCAACAAAGACAGAGACCACCGCGACAAGCCTCCAGGCCAGCCCAGCTTCGAAGAACCCAAGCGAGAGAAGCAGCTGGCCCCCCGAGCTCCGATCATCGTCAAAGTGTGAGTAGTCTCCATCTGACCAGAGACGAGGTCACGCCTGAAATCCAGGCCAAACGCGAGCTCTACTGGGAGCAGCAGCGACGCTCGCTGCAGGAAAACCAGCTCAAAAGCCACAGACTGGAAGACCTGAACCTCACAGTCAAAGTGCAGAGGCCGGTCGAGCGCTGTCCTTTCGGCGTAGACCGCTTCCCCGAGCTCTTCTACGAGTGTCTCCGAGACATCAAAAGCGAAGAAGAAGCGCAGCAGCAGAAGATACTGAACTCGCTCAGACACCAGTACCTGCAGAAGCTGCTCACGCTCGAAGCGAACGAACAGAAAGCCGCAGAAGACAAGCTCGTGCAGCAAGAGCTCGAGCGGCAGCAGGCCGAAGCGCAGCTGCTAGCCGACCTAGTCGAGCTCCCCGAAGACCTCCGCGAAGCCAACAGCGACATCCAAGAAGACCCTGCAGACGGCTACCTGAACAAGCGCCAGCCCCGCGACCAGCCGCTCCCCGACCGCAGCAGTTCGCTCGGATGACCAGACTACCTCATCTCCTCCGAAGCCGTCCTCAAGCAAGAGTTCCTGCTGACCAAACAGCGGCCGAACTTCCTGCCCACAGCCATCAGACACAAACAAAAGAAACTCGAGCAGGAGACGGCTGACCGTCTGCAGCGCGCCCTCCACGTGCCCAGACCGGCCGGCCTTCTGGACGAAGACGACGATTCATTTGCGGATAATTAACCACAGATAAATTAACATGCTCGGCCGACTTTTCCGCCAGTCGAAAGCGCTGCCTCTGCGCAAAAAGATCCACCCTCTGCTGCTGAAGATCCGCGGAACCATCGAGCGGTTCGCAGAGGAGCTGGATAAGGGCGACCAGCCTCCCGAAGACGCCCTGCCAGCCGTCTACCAAGACCAGACCGAGGAGCTGCAGGCGCTGGCCAAAGCGATGCCCGAAACCCCCGAGGAAGAGAAGTACCTCGACGACCGCTACCAAGAGCTGGTCTCCGACATCGAGCGCACACGGCTGCAGTACTTCGACAGCGTCTTCGGCACCAACACCTACTTCCACGAGCTCGACTCTTTCCAAGAACGCGTCTTCATCGACACCATCCTCGAACGCTTCGCACTCAAGTACTACGGCAAGAGGACCAGGGTGCCCATCAAGCTCACCCACATCGCAGACATGCGCGCGCTCGAGGCCAAGAAGATGCTCCGCCCCCTCCGCACAGACCAAGAAGTCCTCCACAGGAACTTCGACCAAAAACTCTTGATGGTCTCTTCCCCCGTCTACGACCGCCAAGGCCACCGCCACTCAGACCCCTTCAAGTACCTCCACCCAAAAGTGACCGCCGAACGCGAGGCCAGCACGCTGGTCCCCCAGATAGCTCTCGAGACGGAGCGTCTGCAGCTCTTCCTCACCCACAAAGACGCCACCATCGAGCGAGTCTCCGCGCAGTTCCAAGACTTCGCCCGCAACAACCTCTTCCACGAGTTCATCCCGCTCCTCCACCGAGGCAAAGCCTACTTCTTCTCCCGCAAACTCCGCAGCTTCTTCCGCGTAGATGCCGCGCTGCTCGCAGACCCCCGCACAAAGATCGACTCAGACTCCTCGGACCTCGCACGAGTCGGCCAGCTGGACCTGCTGCTGAACCTCGACGACATCAGAGGCTACTTCTTCAACTTCAAAGACGACTTCTCTTTCGGCATCTGCAGGTACCTCAAACACGAAGACATCGAGCCGTCCCACATCCACCGCATCACCGTCGACGAGACCGGCAGGTTCGCCAGCCTCACCCTCCACATCAACAGCTACTTCCTCACCGTCGTCCAAGACCTCCACACCAAGCGCTTCCTCCCCTCCTTCGGCGTCTCGCAGCTCGCTCCGGTCTTCGCACTCGGTCCGGGGAAACTCTACCAGCTCTTCCCTTCGGTCAAGATGCTCGACTTCGACAGCAGCGAGTTCGTCGCACCGAGACTGCAGCAGCTGCAGATTCCATCGCTCATCAGGTACATCAAAGACAACGAGAGCAACCTCCTCGACAACGACGGCTGGAGAGGCAGGCCGCTCCACGGAGACGACCGAATGCTCGGCTGCGTGTTCGTCGACATGAAGTTCCGACAAGACTGCTTCTGGGCCACTGCGCTGCGCAGAGAGGACGGCTTGAACGAGGAAGACTTCTCCCAGATGATCCTGCAGGTCAGAGACTCCGCCGATGCGCAGGCCAGAGCGAAGCTGTTCAGAGAGACGCTCAGGCCGGCGGTCTACCGGCTGGGGCTGGACGAACAGGTTCTCGAAGTACAGAAAGAAGTGCACGCCGTGGGTCCTTGGGGAGAGTGGCGGCGAGGAGAGACGCTCGACGCTGGGACCATCACAGACCTGACCGAAGTGAGCGGAGGAGTCGTCCTCTTGACGCAGCACCCCGACGGCTCGCAGAAGCTGTATCGTACTCCGCAGTAACGCAGTTGCTGAAGGAAAAGAAAACGGATCCTGGAAGAACCTCAGGCCGGTAGACCTGGACTCCGGAGCAGCGCAGGCCGGCCGCAGAAGCCTCACGCTGCTGAAGAACGGCTGCGATGCAGGCAGCAACTTCACGTTCATCGAAGCGAGACTCGACAGACCCAAAAGCGTCTGTTTCTTCGACCTGCAGCAGAACCGCTGGCACAGACTCGCTGCTGAGCAGGGGCTGGACCAAGAACTGGTCGGAGAAATCTTAGAAGAGAAGTTCATCGAGGGCCAGACGCTCACCTCCACCTTCGTCTTCAGCAGCAAAACCCTCAGCACCGACTCTCCGCTGCTGGTCTGGTTCTCGGACCACCCCAGCTTCGACCTCCACAACGTGCTGATGACCGAACTGCTCAAGCGAGACTTCGTCGTCCTGTTCGTGAAGCCCAAACAGCAGAAAGAAATGAACCTGAAGCTGCTCGCCGACGAGTTCCACGGCTTGTCTCTCAAAGTGGCGATCGATAACTTCAGCAGGCAACCCATGCTCCTGTCTGAAGGTCCGAGGGCAGGCTTCGCCGCGCTCAACTCCCACCTAGAAAACCTCGGCGTGTACCAAGCAGCCGTCTTCATCGACCCCATCACAGACCTGCTGGACCTGCACAACAGACACCTGCAGGTAGACTTCGGCTTCGGAGCCGGCCTGCCGACCACCGAAGACGTCCACCGCTACTCGCCGTACCACTGCGACTTCCTCCAAAACCTCTCGAACTCGCTCTTCGTCTCCACCTCCCACGAAGACGGCTTTGACGCCTTCAAGTTCTACAGTCTGGCCAAGCACAGGTTCGGCCTCTCCAGCCACGTCTACTGGACCAAGTCGCAGGGCAACTCAGGAGCAGACACCACGATAATCCTCACCTTCATCTGGAAGATGGTCAAGCTCATCGAGGCCCGCAAGCGAGAGGAGGCTCTCGAGAAGCAAAACCTGGCCTTTCTGCGGACCGCTGATTCAGGCGCGACCCAGCAGCAGCCGTCTCGCTAGCCGCTACCCAGCGACCTAATTAACCGAGCAACATTAACTGCACTTTATTTAAATCGTCACCGATGAAGAAACCCAACGAACACAGGAGCAGGAGTCCGCAGGGCAGCTCTCCCACCCCGCACACCGGCAGGTCGCCTCGACAGGCGATACCGGCCGGCACCTACATCGGACAGGTGAGCATCGAGCGCGACTCGAAGTTCGCGAGGGAAGACGAGGTCGAACGGTACTTCCGGAAGGTAGGCGAGGCTGAAGGCAGCTGGGCCGCGCGAAGAAGGAGCACAAGACTGCAGTCAACGAAAGCCTCTTCGGCTTGGAAGACAAGTTCACGCGCATCGCGAGGGCGAGAGGCCAGACGCGACTCGCAGACGCAGCCAGCAACAGACTGATCCACTCCGGCCACGACCACGACCTGCGCAACAAGCTCTCCGAAATCAACTACCTCATGCACCGAGGCGTCTCTCGCTCCAGAGAACCCGCAGCAGCCAGCGACTACCCAGAAAAAATCTCCATCACCCTCAGCAAAGTCGCAGGACTCGGCAGCCAAAGGCCGCTGCCTTTCATGTTCACCGACACCAGCAGAGACCACGCGATCGCCATGGAAGCCTCCGACACAGACCCAGAGTCCGGAGCCACCGACGAAGAGCCAGAAGCAGCGGAGTGGGAAAGACTCAAGCTGCAGGTGAGGCAGTCAGACAAGAACCTGCACAGTCGAGCACCAAAGCAACCCAAGGCTCCGATAAACCTCTACAAAGATAGGTATGAACTCCCCAAGAAGCTCCCCAGCGGTCAGCCGAAGGACGCCCAGCAGCACAAGCACCTGCCGCTGCCCGAAAAGAAACCGAGTCTCGCAGATGTCCATGCGAGGCATAAAGAAAACAACCGAAACATCAATCTCGTCGATCCTGTCGAACACGCAGATGACTGCAGTCGTCGAGCTAAAACCGGGAGAGGCTGCTTGCAGGCTCACCAGCAGAAGCCAGACTCTGATCATTTCGCTAGCTGGCCAAAAGAAGGCCAGGCTCCAGCAGAGCTTGATCCGTTCGACCCTGAATACTCCTTCTCTCCTGCGTCTCGATTGAGAGAGTCTGTGCGACTCGCGGAAGGACTGGACAGACAGACGGGCGAGCTGGACGGCCACCTGAAGAAGATGATCTCTCACTTCACGATATCGGTGGAGTCGATGCTCGAAGACATGAGACAGCTGATCTGTCAGAAGAACAACAAGATCAGCCAGCTGCAGTCTTGGCTCAAATCGATCAACATCAGCTCTTTCACTCTCCAGTCCGTCGACGACACTCCCCTCCTCAACGCAGTCGACCCTCTCCTCCAGCAGTCGCAGAGAATCCGCCGGCTGGTCGCAGGACTCACCGAAGAACCCCTCGAGAAAAAGCCAGACCGGTCTCTCCAGGCATCAGCCACGACCGAACCTGTTCTCCCGAAACACCCGGACAAGCTCACCTGCGGCGTCTTCGACTACCTGACCTCGAAGCTGCTGAACCATGCGGTAGACGAACACGAAGCGGTGCTGAGAGACCTCAAGAAGCACGGCTACAGCGACAGGCTGAAGATGCTCGACCGAGCGATCCAGATGCAGAAGAACAAACACGAGACGATGGCCGACCTCTACCGCGAGAAGTTCATGTCGGAGAACATCATCATCACCTCGATGCAGCACCTGCTGGTCCTGCTGGCCGCATACCTGAAGAGCCCTTCGCAAGAAAAGCTGTCGAAGCTGTCTCGCGCGAACATCGAGGTCTTGCAGGAGGAGCTCCAGCGCATGAGAGAAGCCAACGAGAGAGCGATCCTCGAGTCTGGCGGCGTCGTGGACAGGGAAGCGGACTACGCCTACGCAGTCGGCCTGGACGACCCGGCAGACAGCAGCCGAGAAGCAGCCCCCGACGAAGAGTCGAGTGCGCTCGATAGACTGGACCAGATGCGCCGGCAGAGGAAAGCGCACAGCAGCAGGAACAGCGAGTCGAGCCAGCTGCGGCTGCAGCCCACCGAGCGGTCCGGCGCCACCCCGCGCGAGTCGCTCAAGTCGACCGGCAGCCAGCTGGCCGAGGCAGACAGAGACCTGCTGCAGATGGTCATCTCGCAGACGAAGGTGCTCGAGAAATACGTCGGGTAGAGGGCTCGAATTAGTTAATTAATTTTTGAGGGTCTGCGACCTGGTGTTGCTTTTGGACCTGGACGCCTGGGTGTAGTAGGCCGGCCGCTGGTTGAAGAGGTTCTCGTTGTTGTGGCCGAAGTGCTGCGGGTACGGGTCTTTGGTTTTCTGCGACAGGCGAGAGAGGTTGTCGGATTCCGGCCAGTCTTCTTTCTTGTTGCCGTAGTAGGCCGATGGGTTGCGGTGGAGAGCGCTCTGTTCGTAGGTCGGGGTTTTGCCTGCGGATGGCTTGCGAGCCTTGTGGTCCGAGACTTCTGGTTTGTTTGTCTGTCTGTCTCGCAGGTAGGTCGAGTCCGAGTACTTCGACTGCGGCCTGTCGTCGATGGTGCTGGTGTGTTTGTAGGTGTTCGAGTAGTTCACCGTGTACATCAGCGGCGACTTCGCGGTCTTCGAGAGCAGCTCGTCTTCGACCCGCTTCTCGACGACGGTGTTCTGCCTCGAAAGGTCTTTCTGGACGCTCTTCTCTCTCGTGGGTTCTTTGTAGGTGCTGCTCGTGGACTGCTTTTTGCGCTCTTCCGCCTCGACGCTCTTGCGGTGGTCGAGCGTGCTCTGCCGCTGGAGGTACGATGAGTGCAGGTTGGAGTAGCCTTCGCCCTGGTTGCTCGTCCTGCTCCTGCTTCTCCTGTCTGCTGGGGAGTTCTTCGGTTGAGCTCCGGCCTGGATGAACTTGCAGAGCGCTCGCTTGTACTCTCCTTTGGACAGCTTGATGTTGTCGTCGAGCGGCGTGAGCGCTTTGTGCGGACAGAGGGTTTCCTCGGACGGCGAGTGGAAAGACTTGAGGTACGGGTGCGTGAGAGCTTCTTCGACGGTGATGCGCTTGAGCGGACTGAAGCTGAGCATTTTTCGCAGCAGGTCCAAGGCGTCCTTGCCTGCCTTGCTGAACATGCTGGTGAACGACCGCTTCTTCTGGACAGAGATTCCCGAGAGGAGGTTGGCGGCCAGGGGACTGTCGAGAGCTGCGACTTCTTCGAGACTCGGCTTGCCGAGCAGTTCGAGGATCAGCTCGATTTGATTGAGAGTCGACTTGCCGGGGAAGATGGCTCTGCCGACGATCATCTCGGCGAGGATGCAGCCGACAGACCAGATGTCGACGGCCTTCGAGTACTTCTGGGAGCCGAGGACGATTTCGGGTGCGCGGTACCACCTGGTGGCGATGTACTCGGTGAGCACAGGCGAGCCTTCGTCGTCGGGGGCTGCGATCGAGCGGGCCAGGCCGAAGTCTGCGATCTTGACGAGACAGTCGGAGTTGAGGAGGATGTTCGAGGGCTTGAGGTCTCGGTGGATGATGTCTGCGGAGTGGATGTACTTGAGGCCTTTGAGGATTTGGTAGACGATGAACTGCTTGTGGATGTCTTCGAGGATTTCTCCTCGGATGACCGCGTGCAGGTCGGTTTCCATGAACTCGAAGATCAGGTACAGGTCGTTGGGGTTCTTCGCCTCGATCACGCCGAGCAGCTTCACCACCGAGTCGTGGCCTTTGAGCTGGTTCAAGAAGATGACCTCGCGGTACGTCCGCTGCGCGTCGGTCGAGTTGTGGAATGCGTCGAACACCTTCTTGATCGCCACTTCTTGTCGACTGCTGCGGTCTATCGCTCTGAAGACCACGCCGTACGCCCCCTTGCCGAGCATCTGGACTATGTCGTACTTCTCCAGGATGTGCTTCTCCAGGTCTTCCACTGCTGACATTTGAAATTTCAACGGAATGCATCAAACAAGTCAAAAGATCAAAAATTATTTATCGGTCTCCCGGTCCGAGGCCGCGAAGCAGGCGGGTTCGCAGCGCTCGAGAGGGCTCTGCGGGGCTGGCAGCTCTGGAGGGTCGGGAGTGCTGGGGGTGCGTGACGGCATCGATGAGGAGCGGCTTGTTCGCAGACCGACTGCTGACTGGGGCACTGGAGGGAGGAGTATTAAGTGTGGGTTCTGCATGTTACCTATCCTAGAGTAATTGCTCGTACTGGATATACCGTACCATTCGATATTGATCGGTTTATAAAAATCTGGATCTTTAATTAAGACCCGGCGATCCAGTTATAAAATATCTTACTCACCTGGAGACGGCCTGTGCCGCCGGCCAGGGCTCGTTAAACGAGAATTGTTCTTAGAAACTCGGGTAAGGGTAGCGTACAGCTGCGATTTAAAGGATTAGAAATAGAATTAAACATGACGTACAAAGCAATCGGACTGGTCAGAACTGAAGGAAGAGTCTGGACCATGCACTCTCGCCACACACTCAGAGAAGAACGAGTGCTCGCCTGGATTCAAGTCACGCTGCGCAAAATCGAAGAAGCGATCGGTAGCCGATCCTCACGCAGGCAGGGGAGACTTCGGAGGCGCCGTCGTGCAGGCCGACGACGACACGCTGGGCATCTGGAAGGTCCTCGCTGGCGTCGCCGAGGAGAAGGTCTTCCTCATGGGCTTCTTCTCCACGCACCACATGCCGCGCGCGCTGCTCAGCTTCGAGTCCGTGCACATCTACGCGCAGTCCATGGTGCGCATCCCCGCCTCGAACCCCAAAGCAGCCACCAGGAACCTCCGCTTCGAAATAGACTTCCAAGACTTCCTCTCGAGAGAACGCTTCCTCGAAACGAAGAAGCTGACGGACGGCAGCTTGAGCTGCGCGGAATTAGAGCTGTCAATTTCAACGAGCTTTCCTTTCAAATCGATCGCCAACTGCGCGGTACTCCAAAAGCTCAATCGGCCGTTTCTGGCCAACGGACTGGTCTCGAGCAACCCCAACCACAGCTCCGAGTCGCTCTCTGCACTCTCTCTCGCCTCCATCTCGCTCGAAAAACCTAAGAAGCTCTCGCTGCAAAGGGCTGAGCTGTACGCGCACCTCTCATCCACTGCCGCGACGAAAGAACCTTCAGAAGAGCAAGAGGCCATCCGAGAACTCAACAAGATGCTCGCAGGCGAAGTGAAGATCGGCTTCAAGCGCGAGCGACAGGAAGTGATCGATGAGGTGTACAAGAAAGAGCTGGGAGAGATCAAGTCGGGGTTCGAAGACTGGGGAGAGAGCCTCAAAGTCTCTCGGCCGAAGTCTCAGATCATCGCGGAAACCGAAGAGCAGCCTCAAGAAGCAGTCGAGACCGAGGAGCGCATCGACGAAGATAACTTCCACACAGAATTCTTCAAAGACATGAACTTCGAATCGAACTCACTCGCACCTCGCTTCGATATCGGCTT
>JFJP01006028.1_pt1 | contig 13459 bp, 14 predicted proteins | sample 431651 | NCBI WGS metagenome assembly JFJP01 (sample SAMN02602958, study PRJNA72255) | Microbial mat metagenome, whole genome shotgun sequencing project. | biome: fresh water; feature: sink hole; material: water; isolation source: purple microbial (photo- and chemosynthetic) mats found in...
GCATAAAAATATAACTACTCATCCCAACACACCGTTCGGGCTGAGCTTGTCGAAGCCTCGCTTGTGTATATCAAGCACTTCGACAAGCTCAGTGCGAATGGGACATTGAACTTCACTGGGGTCTGGGCAGTTTCAAAAATACGGTTGAACGGCGGCCCTGGCATCAGTTGGTTTTGACCACCGGCTTTTTCTGCACAAACCCGGCGGCGTTGTCCAGGCCGGGCAACCAGACATCGGTCACGGTGCTGCCTTTGGGTGAGCCGCGCTCCATCGTTTCGTGATGGAAGGTGGCACCGACTTCGGCCTGCACCAGCCGGGCTGCCCGATCACGCCAGCGCAGGTTGTGCAGCGCCAGCGCGGCTTGCAAAATGTTGAGTTCGGCGGTGCTGGCTGCCCGTTGATCGTTTTTGCAGCGTTCGGCCAGACGGCCCCACAGGCTCAGCACCTCGTCCCAGTCCGACACTACGGCCAGCAGCCGCACCAGTTGCCGCCCTTCGCTCTCGGCCGCCCATAACCAGACACCAGCCAATTCGGCATCGGCCTTGACCGCCTTGAGCAGCTTCAGTTCAGACGACAACTCGCCACGCAGCGCATCAGGCACCGGCACTTCAACGCGCACTTTTCAGAGGTAGGACGTGCTGCGTTGCGGCAGCCGACTGGCTGGCTGCCAACGCGGCCGCAGCCAGCTTGTCGCCTTTTTTGCTTTTTTTGACTGGGGGGTTGTCGGCATCGGCGGCATCGTCTGGCAGCGCGTTGTCAGCGGTTTCGTCATCGCTGGCTTGGGTGGCTTCGTCGTCGTCCGGGGCGGCAAACATCGGTTCGACGATTTGGCGGATCAATTGTTGGGTCACCGGGTCGGCCAGCAACAGCAATTGAAGGTCTGGGCAGGTTAATTTCTCAAGACTCCAACTCTCAATTTCTTTGTGCCCGTCTTCTTGCAACTTTTCCAGCCGCTTACGTTCTTTTTTGTCCATGTCGGTGTCCATTCAATTATTCCCAAGCAAATCGCGCATTTCCGGGCGCACATCCAGCCGGTGGGGCAACTGGCGGGCAAATTCGATGATTTGGTGGCGCTCCCGTTGCGGCAGCCCCAACAGCCTGTTTTTCATGAAAACAATGAAAGCTCCATTTGGCTCTGGGTAAGGCGATGGCACCTCCGGCGCAGTCTTGCTACCGGCCAAGCGTGCCAGCTCATCAGGCCCTACCGCGCCCCAGAAATTGCGAAACAGAATCGGCAGAAATGCCGTCAAGTGCTCCAGCGATGGCGGGTCACTGTTGGCAATCTGGCGTTTCAACAGCTTGTTTTCGGTGCGCAAGGCGATCAATTCGCCTCGGCCCACCTGCTGCTCCAGGCTGGCGGTGCGCTCGGCGAGCATCTCCAGATACCGGTAAATTACCGTCTCTTCACAAGACGACTTGAGAAATCCTGCCATCAGGGGTTGGTCGGTCATGGCTTGCCCCTCAAGATACCGCCGTGGCCTGTAGCGACAGGTAGGGTGGTAGAAGACGGGCATCGCTGTGCGATGGTAAAAACAGGCTTAGTGGATTGGTTTGAATTTCTGAAATCATGGCGGTTGATTGACTTTTGAAAAATGGCGTGAATCATTATCTGAATGTCAAGCATCAAGACTGAACACCACGGCAACTGCCGAATCACCGGGTGTAACAACGTCACCGGGTTTTTTCAGCAATTCCTTGATAAATCCAGACAATTTCCATGAAAAATCAAGTCCATCGGCTTTGAAAAGTACCTCACTCTCTTCAATAAATGCGCCTTTTGTGACCAGACATTCTTTCAGGATAATTGGATGCGACCAGTTGATCACCAGTTTTTTCTCGCGCAAGGTGGTTGGAATTCCATTTGGTTTTAATTTGGAAATCAGCGTGTGAATACTTTGGTTTGTATTGGTTATTTTATTTTTAAGGGCTATATTAACTTTTTCAAGTGTCGCCAATTGATTTGAAAGCTGAACCATTTCATCTTGTTTTTTCTGCATGGCTTTTTCATATTCAACTGAATTTTTTAATGTCGATTTGGCTAGAGAATCGAGGTAATCAGTGGCACTTTCATGCAGGCTATGGTCGAGAAAATTCATCAGTTATTTCCTTTGACGTTCCATGTTGTTTCAATAGGGGTAAAAAATTATTTTCGGGACCAGAAACAGGTGCGTCGGGATCGAAAAATTGACGCATAAGTATGCAAAAAAATCAAAAAACATAGCTGCCTACGCATACATGACGGGGGCTGCAAGCCACACACGCACTGCCGCGATTAGCCGGGACCATCCTGCACCCGCTTGTTCATCGTTCTACGGGGTAACAAGGGTTCTGGCTAAACGCAAACCGCAGCTGTTGTAGCGGTTGCCGGGCGAGTTGTAGCTACGGTAGGCAGTGCGCGCGAACCCGCTTCGGTCAAGCCAGGAACCCCCGCGCTGCACCCGCCGCGATTGAGGGGCATCAGTTGTCCAGCCACTTCCGTCTGTTGGTGCTCCACTGTAATTGTTGTGCCAAACATCTTCCACCCATTCCCAGACATTGCCATGAATATCAAAAAGGCCAAAGGCATTGGCCTGTTTCTGGGCAACAGGATGGGCGTAGGAGTCACTGTTTTCGTTGTACCAAGCGTATTGGCTTAATTGGTGCTCATCATTGCCAAAACACCATTTTCCAGTAAATCCGGCGCGGGCGGCGTATTCCCATTCAGCCTCGCTGGGCAGGCGGTAGGTGTTGCTGGTTTTAGCATTAAGTTTCTGAATAAATTGCGAACAATCATCCCAACTGACATTTTCAACCGGACAGTCATCGCCATCATCATTGAATTGACTCGGGTTATTGCCCATCACCGCCTTCCATTGCTTTTGTGTGACGGGAGTCTTGCCAATTGCAAAACTCCTGATGCTGACAGTATGCGGGGGCTTTTCATCCTCATATATTATTACCGGTTTAGTCATTGCTGCCCATGATAAAGCTGCCGGACGGAATGAACACCAGTTCCAAGCCATCATCTTTGAGTATCTGTCCCGGTTGCAGTAATTTGGTGGTGTTTTTTTGAACGTGCGGCGGCACAGTTGAATGGTTTTTTGTCAAAGCCAATAGATTTTGCTGCGCGGCTTCAAAATTGTTTTCAAGCACGGTCATGCGATTTAATATATTTTCATTTTGTATCTGATTTTTTTCAAGCAAACGGTTTTGTTCGGCCAGTTTGACGGACAAAAGCGCCAATAAGTCGAGATACCCTTTTGAAATCTCAGGCAAGGTGTGATCAAGAAAATTCATGCTTTATCTTTCAGAAAGGGCTGCGGAATGAATGGCGTAGTAATCGGCATAACGGGCTTGCAGCAGCGAGAGGGTCATCAGCGTGGCAATGGCCTTTTCAGTCTGGGGTTCGTGGATGACTTGCTGCGCCGTTTCGACCAGTGCGGTAAAGCTGTTTTCCAGGGCAGCCAAGGCTTGTTTGTGGGCGGGGCCAAGTTTGGCGTTGAGATGCGCCGCCAGGTCTTCGGTCTTGGGGGTCAGGCTGGCAATGGCCTGCTGGGCTTGCTGGAAAAACACCCGGGCCGGCTCCAGGGCTTGCCAGATGTTGGCCAGCCAGTAATGCTTCCACCAAGCCGACAGCGGGTGTTCGGCGGGCAGGTCTTGCAAGGTGTTGGTCATGAAGTCAGCCAGCTCGGCAGCGCTGCATGACAGTTGGCCCAGCCATTTGTCACGCACCCGCTGCACGATGCCGGGGGCATCAAGGCCGCGCAGGCGGTGCATGTTCATCCCAACCACAAATTCATCGCCCTTGCGGGCACGCTCCAGCAGTTGACGTGCTTGCACCAGCATCTGCTGTGCCTGGCCCACGGGTGGGCCAATATGCCACGCCTTTGGCCACTGGCGCAAGGCCGACACCCACGGGTCGGCCACCGTGTTTTTTTGCCCCAACGGCAGCAGCAGCGCCTGCCAGAAATCGTCCCTGAAAGTCTGGCGCTCGGCTTCGCTCATGTCGCTAAATTCCACGGAAAACAACTTGAGATTCAACTCATCAGCATGGTGGTCCAGTTTTTCCCACTGGGCCAGCACCAGTTTGTGTGCCCGGTCTTTTTGATGGCTGGCTTCGCTGGCCGGGCAATGGGTGACGATAAACAGCAGCGTCGGCGTTGTTTCCAGAAAGTCAGCATCGGCGAGTGCTTGAAGAAAATCAAGCAGGCGCTCGGCGTTTTTGGCCCCATCAAGCCGGTTGGCATCGGTCACATACACCAACGCCAGATTGTGGTAGCCCGCCATGATTTGCTTGGCATCACCTTCGGCCAGCAGGTCATCGCCCGAGTTCCAGCCCGGCGTGTCGATCAGAAACAGACGTTTAGGGCGGGTGTCTTCGCTGCTGTAGCCATCGCCAGACGACAAAATCAGCCGGGCTTCAGGCAGGGCCAGCCGCAGGCGGTGCAGCAGCGGGTTGTAGCCAGCCAGTGCGTCACGCTCGGGGAACTGGGTCAGCGTCTTGAGCACGACAGCCGGACGGTAATCCTTTTCGCGTTCAATCAGTGTCAAGGCGGGTTCCTCGCCGTGGGTAATTTCGAGTTGCAGCCGGGTTTGCCGCTCCAGCGAACTCACCGGAAACAGGGCCGGGGGTATCAGTTCGCCAAACAGTTCGCGCAGCAGCCGCGTCTTGCCGGCAGAAAACTCGCCAATCACGCGGGCGGTCAGCAGGCCATCGCTGGGGGCGGTGTGGTGCGCCATCTGGTCGGCAAAAGTTTGCAGTGCGTGATGCACGGTTTGCGAGCGGGGAAATTCGTTGGGGTTTGGGGTGTTGTTCATAAGCATCAGTGCATGGGTTTCAGATTTTCAGGATGAAAGAACGGTGACCAATTGGCGGCTTTCCCAAACGATGCGCTGGGCAGCACCTGGCCAGCCATGATGGGTCAGGTCGGCCCCTTGCTGCGGCTCCAAAAAACCTGGCAGGCGGGTCAAAAAATCATGCCGCACCCGGTCGGTGTCGAGCACGCCCTGGTGCCATTCGTCGCCCGCCTGCACCAGGGTGATGAGGGTGGACAGGCCAGCGCGGCAGCTTTGGTAGGCCGGGCTGTTGCCCGACAGCAGCAGCGGGGCCAGCAGCAGGTGGTGGTTTTTTGGCCCCCAGTGCTGCGCCTGCTGCCGCGCATCGTCGTGCTGCACGGCATTGACGGTTTCGCTGATGAGGGCAGTGGTTTCAGCGGCCAGCGCCGGGTTGTGGGCGGCCAACTGGTAAATGGACTGCCACAGCAGCGGCTGGGCGCGCAGCAGGTTCTGCCTATGCACAGGCAGGTTTTCATCGAGTGCATCGTCCAGAATTCTGGCGTACAGATGCACCCGTGCGCAGTCGGTCAGCAGCGCCAGCGTGGCAGTTGACACCGGTTCTGCAAGCCACGGCTCGGCCAGCAAAGCTAGAAAGGCCGGGAAATGGTCGGCCAGCGTCTGCAGCCGCCGCAGCGCCTGGGTGGCTACTGCGCTGGTCGCTGACTGCTGAATCTGTGCAATGTCGGCTTTGAGCGCATCGCTCAAATGCTTTTTAATGTCTGGGTGCATCAGGCTGGCGCAAATGCCCAAGTGGGGTTGTGCGCAGGGTTTGGCGAGGCGGCTGGGCATGACTAATAACCTGACAAGAAGCAAAAGTTTTTATAGCTATCGAAAATATAGCTGATAGCGCAGATGGGAAAGGGCTAGAGGATGATTTGGCATATACATCTGAGGGAAGGGACATTCTCGGCTTCTCTCCCCTCCTGCAAAAACCGGTGCCTGCCGTCTGCGGAAAACTTTCGCAGGAGGGGCGAGATGCCGCGACAAGCTGTTTCGCTGTCGCCGCTTCCGTCTGGTTTCTTTTGGAACGTCTGACCCGCTTGCGGGCTTGGGATGCTCAAAAGAACCAAATCACTGTCCGCTTCGCACGAGGCGAACATAGTAGCTACTCGTCTTATTGTCGGCATTGGCGTTACCGAAACCGAAGTTGACGAACCACGCGACACTCGGGTTGTTGGCATTGGTCGAACCCGACCAAAAGCTTGAACTCGGCGTATTCGGAAAGGCTGGTTGAAAGATAGTCGGTTTTTCATAATTGCCTTCACACCAATTGCCGCTATCGTTCCAGGTTTTTGGCTTGCCGCTGGAGCAATAAATCAGGCTGAGCAATTCCTGCTTGGTGGGCAGCCGCCAGTCACGGCGACCGGCATAACCGTTTTGGCGATTAAACGTCTCGGCGGCAGCCAGTGCCGCATTCCATGTGTATGAATTAGCCTTGCCGACGCAATCGCCAGCTTGCCAATACTGCCCCAAAGAAAATCGCATCCATTGCAAACCGGTGCTTACATCCGTAACAGTGCCGTCGCCGTTATCGCGGTAACGGTTGGCCATCAGGGTTTCTTTCTTTTGCTGTTGGCCCTTGTCGGTGTCTGTGAATGGAAACATCGCTGCTGGCGCTGCGGCCATTTTTTTAAGAGCCTGTTCGGTGCCTCTTTGGCCCTCCAGCACGGCCAGTCTATTGACCAAAGTGTCCATGACCGTCAGGCTTTTCTTTATCAAATTGCTTTGCTCAGCCGAATGCGTGGTCAGGACTCCGAATTGACTGGTCAGCCAAAGGTTGTTGGCTTTGATTTTTTCGATCACATCATTTTGCTCAGCCTGTTTGACGGATAAATGTGCCAGCGCATCCAGATAATGTTGCGCTGCGTCAGGCAAGGTATGGTCGAGGAAATTCATAACTTGCCTTTCAGAAAGTCGATGTCGAGTACGTCTTGCTGCCTTGACATCAATGCAACACCTCGATCGCGCTTTGGATGGCGGTGGCTTCCTCGCGCAGGCGGGTCAGGGTGGCCTCTTTTTCACGCGGGCCGGCCTTGGCCTGTTCGGTCAGGGCATCGAGTTCGGCCAGCCGTTCTGCCACCAAGGCACCGACCCGGTCTTCCCAGTAGCTTTTGATGCGCGAGCGCATCAGCTCGGTCATGCTGGCGCTTTGCTGGTCAAAGTTGCGCAGCCACTGGCTGACGGCCCGCTCGGCGTGGCGCAGCAGCAGCGCCTGGCGCTCCTGGCGCTGGCTGATTTGGGCCTCGCGGTGCTTTTGCTCGGCTTGCTGCTGGCTGCGGGTCAGCTCAAGCTGCAAGCGGGCTTGTTCTTTTTTGCTTTGTTCCAGCGCAAAACCGGTCAATTGGCGCTCGTTGGCAATGTCTTCGTTGCGGGCCAGGGCACGGCGCAGTTGCTGGGTTTGGGCATCAATCCCGGCTAAGGCCTGGGCCTGCTCGGCCCGCGCTGCCGGATCGACGATTTCCTCGTCTTGCGGGGCGCTGCCGATCATGCTGCCGAACTTTTCGCCCCAATAGCCGAGCGAGAGGACTTCGAGCGCCCCGAGCTTGTTCATGACTTGCTCGGGCACACCCGGCACCCTGCGTCCGAGTTGAATGCCTTTGGCGACCTTGACGGTCTTGGATACAGTGCTGGCCACTTTGGCAGTCTTGACCGCCACGTTGGCGATTTTGGCCCCCTTGCCCACCAGCGCCGCCACTTTGGCACCGACAGCGGCCGGGTTGACAAACATCAGCCCGATGTCGGCAATTTCACCCAAAAAGCGACCGATGCCAGCGCCGCTGCTGCCCTCGCTGACGCGCTGCACGATAAGCGGCAGGGGTTGTGCGGCAATCTGCCGGCGCTGCATCAGCAGCTCGCTTATGGCCTGCTCGTGTTCGCTCATGTCGGAGACCGCCAGGGTGTCCAGTTTCTGCTCGACGGCGGCAAAGTCGGCCTGTTTGTCTTGCAGATCTTGCTGCAACTGGGTGAGTTTGCCGATGTCAAGAAAGTCGTTCAATTCGACACTTTCCGGCGCAGGCAAACGCAGGTTGAACTCGTCCACCTGGGCCGGCGGCAGTTGCAACTGGCCGTATTTGCCTGATAGCGTGACAAAGCTGTGTGCCATGTCGGCCAGCGCGGTACGCAGCAGTTGGCTGCCATGCTTGCCAAAATCTTTCCAGGCTGACTCATCCGTCAGTTGGCTGCCGGGCGACTTGAGCTGGCTGACCAGGCGCAGACGGGCTTTTTCAATGGCTGCGCTGCTTTGCTGCTCAATGCTGTCGCGGTCTTGCTGCTGCTGGCTATAAAGTTCGGCCTTGAAGTCAGACAGAGCCTGTTTGCGCTGCATCAGTTCGGTGTGAAAGACCTGCATCGCCTGTTCTGACAGGGCTTCGCAACTGCGCTGGGCCTGGGCGTTTTGCCCGAGGGCATTTTGCAGGATGGGCTTGAGTTCTGCGCGAAAGCGGCGCTGGCGAATATCGGCCAGATCGTCCTTGGCGCGGGCGATGAAATCCTGCACCTCGTCTTGCCCGAGACCGTTTTTGCTGCAAGCAGCCAGACGGGTTTTCAAGCCGGTGGCGGCTTCGATTTGTGCCGCCCATTGCGCAAGCGACGGGGCTTTTTCGCCACGCGCCACGGCCGACTCGACCTCGTCCCAGCGGGTCGCCATGACTTTGACGCGCTTGCCGTTCTGACTGATGAGTTGCAGGGTTTCAAGGTCGGTCTGTGCCGGGCCACGCGGATCAAGCAGGTACAGCACTGCATCGGATTGCTGAATTTGCGCGATCGTGTATTCGCGGTGCGAGGCCGTCATGCTGCCCAGGCCGGGCAGGTCAATGATGGACAAGCCCTTGAGCCAGTCGAGCGGCAGGTTCAACACGGCACAGGCGGCACCTTCCGGGGCCTGGGTGGTGGCGGCGGCAAAACCCGGCGCATCAAGCGGCTGCAGGCTGCCATCGCTGCCGAGCAGTTGCATCAGGCTCTCTGGGCCGTATTCGATAAAGGTTGGCAGGGCGGTGGTTTCTTCCAGTGCGGTTTGCAACAGGGGTTCGCCCAAAAGCATATTGAGCAAGCTGCTTTTGCCGACCGAAAACGACCCGACCAGCGTCAGGCGCAGCGGGGCATCGGTTTGCAGCAGGGTGGCGGCCAGGTCGTCCAAGGCGCTTTGCCAATCAGCAGGCAGCAGGTTTTGGAGTTCGGTCAGCAGGGGTTGAGGGTTGGTCATGGTGTTCTTTCTCAGGCTTTCAGGGCGGTTTGGGTTTCGGTCTGCAAGGTCTTTAGTTCATCTTGGGCGCTTGCCAGCCGCGCTTTGCGCTGGGCAATGGCGGCCTGGTTTTGCTGCAACAGGGTTTGAACTTCCTCACGCTTGGCGCGTTTGGCGTTGAGAGGTTCCAGGTATTGCTCTTGCACGCAGCCCTTTAGCAGTTCCAACTGGTTCATGAACAGCGTTTGAATGGCTTCGGCAGCGTGGTCTTGCAAGTAGCTGATGCGCTGATCGAGCTGGCCGGCTGTGCTTTTGATGAGGTGCTTGACCGTGTCATGAATCAGGTCGGCTTTTTCCTCCTTTTCGCGCCTTTCAAATTCAGCTTGCTTGCGCTCAAAATCCTTGATCTCCCGCTCATATTTCTTTTGTGCCTTGTCCAGTGACAAGCGAATACCGGTCTTGCGCTCCTCGTCGGCGGCAATTTGGGCCATGCGCGATTCCTTGTCTACCAAAGCTCTTTTCTGCTCGGCGCGGTCGGCTTTCCAAGCCTCGACATTGCTGTTATCGGTGCGCTCGATAGTTGCGTATTTATCGTCGCTCCACATCCCCCCTTTTGAAACCCGCTCTCTTTCACGGCGCACACCGGGTGCCGGTTGCTGCCCGAGTTGATCAATCATGCGTTCGGCCCGGCTGACGGCCTGACGGGCCATTTCAAGTTCTGCGTTGTTGGAACCATGCCGGGTCATATCGGATTCAATACCGTCGATCTGATCCCGGCGGGCGGCTATCTCTTGCTGGAGTTCAATCGCCTTTTGGTGGTGCGCCTCGATGGCAGACAAATCCAGATCGAATCGGACATTCAGCGATGGAAGTTCGATGTCCACTTTGGCCATCTGGCCTTTGATTTGCGAGACGTGTTTGGCCATTTGCTGGGTGTAGTCGGCGCGCAGACCTTCGAGCACCTTGGCCAGCTCTTGCTTTTGCTTTTCCCACTCTTTGGCCACCTGCGCCGAGATGCTGTGAAACTGTTCGTCCAGACTTGCGGGCAAACCAATCTGTTTGACACCTCTGTCGATGGATTTTTTGATGTAGTTTTCATTCACCTGAATTTCGATTTCGGCTTTCAGGTCAGCCAGTGGTGCCACGAGTTTTTGACGTACCTCCTCCTTGCAGTGTTTGGCAGCAAAGTCATGTTCACGAGTTGAATCCGAGGCAACACGTTTGGACTCTTCATCGAGCAGCTTGATGTCTTTCTCAAAACTTTCCAGTTCGCGCTGCCGCTCTGCCAGTGACTTGTCTGAATTCAACTGCTCGGCCTCATCCGTGAGACCTGCGACCAGTTGGCTCTGGATATGAGCGAGTTGCTGTAGCGGTTTGCGAAAAATCTGCTCCATCGCTTCGCCACTGGAAAACATATCGGCGATACGCTGGGTCAAATGGGCGATGCCGGAGCGGCTTGCAAGGTCGGGGTTTTTGCTCAGTGCCCACTTGGCACTGACACCCATCAAATGGTCTGAATTGGTCAGTAAATCAACTTCGGCCTTGGGTTGCTTCTCAAGGTGTTTTTCAAAATTGTGTTTGACCTTGTCCATTTTTTCCCGAACCCGCACCGACTCTGGCTTTTTCTGATCCTGTGCATCTTCGGGTTCCAGCACTTTGTCCCACCAGTTGACGACGGTGATGAACTTGCTGAAATTGGTGCGAATTGTGCTTGAGAGGAAATCCCACTCCGAAGCCGAGCCGCCGAGTTGTGTGGTGTTTTGCACCCAGAGCGCAATATGGGCTTCGGCAATCGCCTTGCGCGTGATGCCCTCATGGTGTTTCATCACCGACTCCAGACCGGGGGTGTCGATCAGCACCAGGCCCTTTTGCAGCAAGGGGTGATCCATAAACACCTCGATGTAATCCAGCGTCCGGCGCACATGGGCGTGGTTTTCGTCAAGTTCGGTGCCCCAGCGAACCAGCTCCGAGTCATCGCGCCACGGCATGTCTTCAAAGGGTTTGTTGTCCTGGTAGTGAATGCGAATAAACCGGTCGCACCCACCCGCAGGCAGGGCGCGGATAAAGGTATTGATGGCGGTGGTGGCTTCCATCGCCGTTGGCAGCAATTCAATCCCCAGCAGGGCATTGACCAGACTGGATTTGCCGCGTGAAAACTCGCCAATCACCACCAGCCTGACCTGATCGGCATTCAGGGCATCCAGCAGTTCGTCAAACTTGGCGTGCGAGGTCTTGAGTTCGGCGCTGCCAAACGCATCAAATAGCACTCGGGTTTTTTCAAGGTACGCCTTGGCCGTTTGAATATGGCGTTGGCGGTTTTCAAGGCTCACATCGAGGACATTTGTCATGGTTGATTCTCCAAAAAAAGTGTGACAGATTTGAAAGGCTTGGTTTGCAAGGCGGTATCGGTGCCAAAGCCGCTTGGCCGGATGTGGCTGCTCGGTGGTTTGGCTGCTCCATGACGCTGATGGTAGATGCCCGCCCGGACAAACCATGTCCAAAGCGGGCAGCAGCGTGATTTATTTATGCGCCCCAGGCGCAACATGGCTTGGCCTGAGTGAAGTTCGTCCAGCCGGATGGCTTCGCTTTGCCCTGTCCTTGCGAGTCCGCTTGATGCGAATCCTGTCCGGCCAGTTGGCTCCTGCGCGGGCCTTTGTGCCATCAGTCCCGGGCTTTTGCCACGCCGGGGATTTACAACCGTTGCTACAAGCCTTACACCTGTCTCACCCCCGCTTCCAGCAGGGTCATATCTGCGGCCGAGAGTTCGCCCATGTATTTTCCGAGACGCGTCTTGTCGATCGTGCGCAATTGGTAGCACAAGGCTACCGATGTGCTGCCTGCGGATGGCACGGCTATCGCTACCGGCGGGTAGGCTCGGGCCGTTGATGACAAGGACACCACGCCCACGGTACGGAATTTCTGTCTGGCCCTGCCCTGTTGTTCACTGCCGCGTGTTGGCTCCAAATCCACACGGTAGATTTGTCCGCGCTGGTATGGCATGACGATGGCCGAACTCAAATGTTTTCCAGACCATCACCAACTGCCGTGTCCCAGGCGGCTTCGTCAGCCAGACACTCGGCGTTGGCGGGGTCGGCCATGAATGCGGCGGCAATGCCCTCCAGCTCAGCTTCACGCGTTGCCAGCGCCTGCTGCATCAGGCGTTCCATCACCCGGCTGCGTTCCCCATTGGGAACGACTGCGTTAAATCGCTGCAGGATGGGTGCAGAGATGGTGTATGAAGCGCGGAGCATGGTGGCGGGCATGGTGATGGTTCCTGAAGTGGTGTGCAGTATCACTGAATCCGGCCAATTTTAGGCAGGCATGGCTTCACGCGCTGTCAGCACTTGCCCGGTGCGACGGGCGGCCACACGATGCGCTCCGGCTCAGCGCAACAGCCGCTTGAACTGCTCGCTCAACTGCCCAAGCGCCGCCTGGGCCGCGCTGGCCCGACTGGTGGCCAGTGGCGCATGGGCACATTTTGGGCAGGCGCGGTAGTAGTCGCCTGGCCCGAGCGCATCGCTGCGCGGGGTCACGGTTTTAGACCAGCCGCAAGCCGGGCAGGTGTAGGTGGTAGAAGGGGGCGCAATGGGCATGGTGATGAACGCGTGGTGAAGGTGACAGCAGGTGAAACAAGGGAAACGAGAGGAAACCAAGTGAAACAAGGCAAAGCGTGATGCGGCAGCCCGCCTCAATCGGACTCCAGATAAGCCCTGATCTGCTTGTCAAGTTCAGACTGCATTCCCTGCGGACTGATGATGCGGATGCAGGGCATCCAGTAGCGCACCACCGGCAGGATTTGATTCGGATGGGCAATCAGGCTCGAGACAATCAGGCCGCCATCGGCCAGCACTTTTTCTATTTTTTGCTGGCCGATGAGCTTGCGCCGCTGAAAATAGCCCGCAGCGGGCGGCACGATTTTCAACACCACTTCGGTTTTTTCACGGTTGAGCCAGATGCTGTCTTCGCGGTTGAGGTAATCCTGCGTGGCCGCATCGGGCGTGAAGCTTTGCAGCGACACCAGCAGCCGGTCCATGCGGCTCACGGCATACGATTTGATCAATTCGGCATCCCGAGCTTGCAGATACCAGACACCATCCTGACTGACCAGTTTGTAGGGATCGACGGTAACCATTTTGTGGGATCCGTCAGGCTTGCGGTAGTCAAAACTGACCCGCTGGCAGTTTTCTATGGCCAGTTTGAGGGCGCTGAATTCGCCTTCCTTGGCCTGCATGTCTTCCTGGCTTGGGCCGCGCACCAGCAGGGCGCTTTGGGTGTTGCTGTCGAGAATGTCCTTGATGAAATCCGTCGAAAGCCGGGGATACACCCCTTGCAGGCCGGCCAGACTGGCAAAGCGTTGCACGTCTTGCAGCGTAAAAGTGCCCAGCCGCTGCCGGGGCAGGGTGTAGGTTTGCCCTTGTTTTTCCAGCTCAAGAAAGGCAAAACGCAGGTTGAGGTCGCGCCGGA
>JFJP01039647.1_pt1 | contig 13459 bp, 7 predicted proteins | sample 431651 | NCBI WGS metagenome assembly JFJP01 (sample SAMN02602958, study PRJNA72255) | Microbial mat metagenome, whole genome shotgun sequencing project. | biome: fresh water; feature: sink hole; material: water; isolation source: purple microbial (photo- and chemosynthetic) mats found in...
TTTCAAACACTATTTAAAACTCAACATTTTTCTGTTTTTATGATAAACGGAATAGAATATTAAACCAATTTGACTATTTAATGGTTTATTTTTAGGATTTCTGTTACTGGTAAATTAGGCAGCAAAATTTAAGCTTGGAAAACCAAAAAAAAAGATTAATTTTGCAAAGAAGTGATTCGAGAATTTAGGTGAAATATTTTCGATAAATTGCTTATTATCAAAATTTTATAGTATTCTAAATGTATCGAAAAATCGTTGAATCCAATTTTTTCCAATTGTTTTTCTATTTAAAAACTTATATTTACATCTGAAATTTAAGTTTTTAAAATCAATTTACATTTAAGAAAATTCTACTTATAATAAAAATGAATGTTTTCAAATACATATAAACGCCATTTTAAGCGAACAATAACTTTGGCTTTACCGGTAGCTTTGGGGCAAATTGGGCACATGATGACCAGTTTTGCCGATGCCGTAATGGTAGGGCACATTGGAAGTGTAGAGTTAGCGGCTGTTTCGTTGGCGGGCAGTTTGATTATTATCCCCACACTTTTGCTGGTAGGCATAAGCATTGGTTTAACACCTTTGGTTGGAAAAGCTTTTGGGGAAGAAAATATTGAAAAAATAAATGGGTATTTTTATCACGGTTTAGCTCTTAATTTTTTATTAGGAATTTTACTAAGTATTTTGGTTTATCTTTCTGTTCCTTATTTAAACTTGCTCGACCAAGATGCGGAAGTTTTAGAAAAAAGCATTCCTTACTTCTTGGTAATGATATTTTCATTGATTCCTTATACTTTTATGCTTACAGCAAAGCAATTTACAGAGGGAATTGCACTTACAAAACCTGGAATGTATATTAGTATTTTGGGGAATTTGCTCAATGTTGGGCTTAATTATTTGTTGATTTATGGAAAATTTGGATTCCCAGAATTAGGTGTTTTGGGTGCAGGAATAGCAAGTTTTATCGCTCGTGCATTCATGGGAGTTGGCTTTATTGTTTATGTTTTTTACAAACCACAAATTAGTAAATATATAAAATTTGATATAAAAAGGCGGCTTGAATTTCAAAAATTTAAAGAAATTTTTAAAATTGGATTGCCTATTGGGGTGCAATTTACACTCGAAGTTGGCGTTTTTTCAGTAGGAGCCATAATGATTGGTTGGTTTGGTAGCGACGCTTTGGCAGCGCATCAAATCGCACTCAATTATGCGGCATTAACTTTTGTAATGGCAAGTGGTTTTGCAACTGCTTCTACCATAAGAATTAGCAATTTGATAGGTCAACGAAAATTGCGTGAAATGCGTTTGGCAGGATTTGCAAGTATGGTATTAGTTTTTGGCTTTATGTCAGTTACTGCTCTCATTTTCATATTGTTTAGGTTTTCATTGCCGTTTTTATTTACCACCGAACTTAATGTGATAAACGAAGCTGCAAAATTGCTTCTTGTTGCAGCAGTTTTTCAAATTTTCGATGGTATTCAGGTTGTAGGTTTAGGCAATTTGCGAGGCATGGCAGATGTTAAATATCCTACGTATGTTGCATTATTTTCGTATTGGTTTATAGGTATTCCGGCGTGTTATTTGTTTGGCGTTTATTTTAATTTTGGCGCGCCGGGTGTTTGGATTGGCTATTTATTGGGCTTAGGCACAGCAGCTATTTTTTTTACTGTTCGTTTTGCTCGCAAAAGTAAAGAGGCAATTTCTAAAATAAGACTTTTTGTTTAATCATTTTAAAATAAAAGCTATGAGTATTAAATCTGTAGTTATAAGCATTTTATCTTTAGTTTTCACGGTTGTAGTATTTGTTGGTATATTGAAATTATTTAATTTTTCGACCTTTAAAACGGAGAATGAATCAGGATTTGTAGGCAAAAAGGCTGAAATAAAAGCATTTAAGCTTCCAGATACACTTACTTTTGGAGGCGACAAAGTTCCTTTGGAGAATTTTGATGTAAGCGAAAGTCTTGACAATGAATTACTTTCAGTTGGAAATTTTCATTCGCAAGCCATAAAAAACATTAAACGCACTGTTCGTTATTTTCCTATTATCGAACCTATTTTGAAGAAAAATAAAATACCAAATGACTTTAAATATTTAGCAGTTGCCGAAAGTAATTTAGAGAATGTTTCTTCCGCAGCAGGCGCGCATGGATTTTGGCAATTTTTAAAAGAAACTGGAGCAGAGTATGGTCTCGAAATCAACGAAGCTGTTGACGAACGCTATCATTTAGAGAAATCTACACAAGCTGCTTGCGAATATTTGAATAATGCTTATAGAGTTTATAAAGATTGGGCTTTGGTGGCTGCAGCTTATAATTACGGTAGAGGAAATGTAACAAAGCAACTTGAACGACAAAAAGTAAACAGCTATTATGACTTGCATTTGAATACCGAAACCGGACGATATGTATATCGAATTTTAGCCATTAAGTTGATTTTCAACAATCCCGACCAGTATAATTTGCATTTGGACTCGGAAGATATGTATCCGGTTTTGCAAACAAAAGAGGTAAGCGTAGATTCAACAATTACTAGTTTAATTGATTTTGCAAAAACTCAAAACACAAATTATAAAGTGTTGAAAATCTTGAACCCATGGCTTCGTTCCGATAATTTACCAAACACCAAAAAGAAAACCTACCTGATAAGAGTGCCAGTAGAAAATGGAAGAATAATTAAAAAAAGTGATTTATGATAGCACGAATTTCTTTATTTTTTATGTTATTTAATTTGATGAGAATCAGTGTGTTTTCTCAGAATTTACTCTCACCCGAAGTTGTTGCTACATCGGGTGGTTTTTCGGTTTCTAGCAGTTTGCAAGTAAGTTGGACTCTTGGCGAACTTGCAACTGAAAGCTTTTTTACTCCAACTATTTCATTAACACAGGGTTTTCAACAGCATTCATATTCTATTGAAATGGAAAATTCGATAAATGAAACTGAAATTTATTCCGATTTGAAAATCTACCCAAACCCGTTTCAATATTTTTTCAATATAGATATAAATATAAAAGAAAATGCAAATATTTCAATAGAATTATATACTTTGGAAGGAAGAAAATTGATAATTCAGAAACTAAAAACGGGAGTAAACGTAGTTGTTGTACCAAATTCTATTTCCGAAATCTTAATTCTTAAAATAATAAATAAAACAGAAATTTTATATACATTAAAATTGATTAAGAACTAAGTTTTTTGTTATCAATTTGCAGGTAAATACTATAAATATTTTGAAAATGAGACGATTACAATTATTAGTTTTTTTATGTTTTTTTAGCTTACCTTATTTTGCTCAAGTACCAGATTTGTTTAAATATCAGGCTCTTATACGCGACAACGAGGGAGCAATCTTATCGCAAGAAACGGTAAATATACGCACGAGCATAATCAGTGGAAACTTTGACGGCGTTACAGTTTATTCCGAAACTCATTATAGCATAACAAATCCTTTTGGACTTGTAAATCTGAGCATTGGTGGTGGTTTGGTTGAGTTTGGCAATTTTCAAACTATCGATTGGGGGAGCAATACTCATTTTTTGAAGTTAGAAATAGACCGAAAAGGAGGTGAAAATTTTGAATATTTAGGAATAAGTCAGTTATTATCAGTTCCTTATGCATTATTTGCAAAGCGAACTGCCGAAGTAAATAAAGACAATGATTCCGAAAATGAACTTCAAAATTTGGCTTATTCCAATGGAAATTTGTCTATTTCTAAAGGAAATTCGGTGTTTATTGATGTTAATGACGGTGATTCAAATTCAACAAATGAGCTAATTTCGAGAATTTCGCTGCAAGGAAGTATTTTGGAAATAGAAGAAGGAGGTATTTTAAAAAATATAGATTTAGCTAATTTGGCTGCAATTCAAGCTCTTTCTTTTGATAGCGAAAAAAATATTTTATATTTAGAAAATGGAGGAAGCGTTAATTTAAATTCACTTTACAACGACGCCGATTCTATTTCTACGAATGAATTGATTTCCAATGCTATATTGGACGGAATGACGCTAAAAATAACTGAAGGCGGAATACTCAAAATGGTTGATTTATCTATTTTGGCTGATAATCAAAACTTAACGTTCGATTCTGAAACGAATATTCTTAAAATAGATGGTGGAAACCAAGTTAACTTATCGGATTTGATAAATGATGCAGATTTTGACCCTACTAATGAATATCAAACGCTAAGTTTCTCTGGTTCTAAATTGAGTATCAGCAATGGAAATAGCGTAAATATTGAGAGTTCACTTGCATTAGCAGATGCTGATGGTAATACAAAAATAGTAGTTGAAGAGAATGAAAATGATAACATAATAAGATTTTATGCCGAAGGAATTGAGTTATTTAGAGTAGGTAAAGAGGCTGTAATAGAATTTCTTACCAGCAACACGCGCATAGGCAATTCGGCAGGAAAATTACTAACTTCGGGTAATTTGAATACTTTAATTGGCTATATGAGTGGAAAAAGGTTGATTTCGGGAAATTCAAATACTTTTATTGGTTCTAATGCAGGCGAAAGTGCTGAAGCATCAAATTTTAACACTTTTGTGGGTGCTAATTCCGGAAAATCAAATACTTTGGGAAATAATAACCTCTTTGCTGCTGCAAATAGTGGTTTTTCAAATAGTAGTGGTCAGTACAATACTTTTTTGGGAAGTGAGAGCGGCTACTTGAATACAACCGGTAGTAACAATGTTTTTGTGGGTTATAATTCTGGAAATGAGAATAATATAGCATCAGGGAATACTTTCACGGGAAGTTACAGTGGTAAAAAGAACAGCGGAATTTACAATAGTTTTTTTGGTTTCGAAGCTGGCTTTAATTCCTTGGGTAGTTACAATACTTTTGTGGGCACAAAAAGCGGATATTCAAATACAAGCTCAGCTAAAAACACTTTTTTAGGATACAATTCTGGTTATTTTAATACAAGTGGTAGCGAAAATGTGTTTTTAGGTAGCGAAAGTGGTTTCTCAAATAGTACATCATCGGGCAATGTTTTTCTTGGGGCTTCGAGTGGATATTCCAATGAAAATGGGCTATTTAATACTTATTTAGGTTTTTCTTCGGGAAAAATGAATACATCATCGTCTAACACATTTGTTGGTTACGAAAGCGGCATGCAAAACTTAGGTTCCGAAAATATATTTATCGGAAAACAAGTTGCATTAATTAATTCATACGCTTCGAGCAATGTATATATCGGAAATTATGTGGCTAAAAATAACTTGGGAAATGAAAATATTTCAATAGGTTTAAATTCAGCGAGTTCTGCATTAAATTCATCTCAAAACACTTATTTAGGTTATGCAAGTGGTTTTAGTGCTTTGGGTAGTGGAAATGTTTTTATAGGCTATAAGTCGGGATATAATGAGCTAAATTCCAATAAGTTATATATAGAAAATTCAGATTCTAATTTGCCGCTTATTTATGGTGAATTTGATACGAATTTGCTTCGTTTTAATGGAAAAGTGGGTATAAATAGCTTGCCAACTGAAGCTTTAACAGTAAATGGAGCCGTTCAAATTACCAATACTTCTACTCAAAATATAGGAACAATTCGTTTCAATGGGCTTAATTTTGAAGGCTTTAATGGTACAAAATGGATTCGCTTAGATTTATTGGAAGTAGCGAATATGTCAGATGCTGACGCAACTACTCGAATTGCAACGGAAGAGATGGCAAATGATAATACTTTGCGCTTTTTTACAGACAATACTGAAAGATTGGCAATTACAGAAAAAGGTACTTTTGATTTGAAAGGAACAAATTACTTTATTGGTGAGCAGAGTGGTTTGAAAAATACTTTGGGTAACGGAAATATTTATATGGGTTATCTTTCGGGAAGTGAAAACACGGCGGGTAGCCAAAATATGGTTTTAGGACATTTTGCAGGTGCTAATTTGTCGGCGGGGAGTGAAAATATATTTTTAGGTAATTTGTCTGCCTACAATCAGCAGGATGGTGACAAAAACACCTTTTTGGGTTTTTCCAGTGGATATAATTCATTATCAGGAAGTTCAAATGTTTTTATTGGTTACGAGGCTGGTTATTTTGAAACAGGTTCAAACAAATTGTATGTTCAAAATTCTAAAGAAAATTCTCCTTTAATTTATGGCGATTTTGTAACTCAAGAGCTTATATTAAATGGCAATGTTTCGATTGGAAGTTCGGTAGCTACCGAAAGGCTTGATGTTGCAGGTGCTATTAAATTGGCAAATACTTCAACTCAAAACCAAGGAACTATACGTTGGACAGGTGTAAATTTTGAAGGATATACCGGTAGTGAATGGAAAATTCTTGATTACCAGTATTTTGACAGAATAAGAACGTCTTCAAATTCAACATATTCTGCAATAACTAATTTGTTGGGAATTTATTCTTTTAATTATGTTATTGAAAACGAGCTGTTTTTAAAAATATCAAAATCAAAATTAGAACTATTTGGTAATGATGTATTTATAGGTGAAGAAGCTGGCAAAATGAAAACGACGGCAGATAAGAACGTTTTTGTAGGTTACAAAAGTGGAAGTAGTACTCAAACAGGCTCAAACAACGTATTTTTGGGCTATCAAAGTGGTATTTTGAATTCAACGGGTAGCGACAATGTTTTCTTAGGATTTAGGTCGGGAAATAAAAACACCGCCGGAAAGCAAAATACATTTTTAGGGTATCAAAGCGGACATGATAATTCTCAGGGAATGGATAATGTTTTTTTGGGATATAACAGCGGATATTTTAGCATATTAAATACCGAAAATGTTTTTGTAGGCAGTTATAGCGGCTATCAAAATACAGCATCTCGCAACGTTTTTATTGGTATGAGCTCTGGTAGAAATAATCTTTCGGGTGCAGGAAACGTATTTATTGGCAATAGTGCAGGTTTTGACGAAACTGGTTCTAATAAGTTGTATATCAGCAATTCTTCAACAGCAAATCCTTTGATTGGAGGCGATTTTTCAACCAAAGAGGTTACAATTAATAATAAGTTGAATGTGAAAGAAGTATTGAATTTAACTCCTTTAGCTTCTGCTCCTTCTAACCCTAAAGTAGGTGATTTGTATATGGGAACAAATAATAAATTATATATTTTTATAAGTACAAATGGTGGAGAATGGAAAGCGATAGCTTTTGAATAATTTTTATTTTTTTTTGCGCTATTTCGTGTTTTATTTTTAGTTAATGCGTAAAATTTTATTGAGAAAAGTGTCAAAAAATACCTTAAATTTTAATCAAAATGGATATAAAATTGATTGTAGTAGGGAAAACTGAAGAGAACTATTTGAAAGAAGGCATTGATATTTATTTGAAGCGATTGAAGCATTATGTTAATTTTGATATATATACAATACCAGAATTGAAAAATGCTAAAAATTTGAGTATTTTGCAAATTATGCAAAAAGAAGGCGAGTTGATATTGAAACAAGTTGCGACTTCAGATAGATTAATTTTATTAGATGAAAATGGGAAAATTGAAAGTTCTGTAAGTTTTTCGGTTTTTTTAGAAAAAATGATGCTACAAGGTTTAAAAAACCTTATCTTTGTAATTGGAGGAGCCTACGGATTTTCAGAAGATGTTTATAAACGCAGTAATGAAAAAATATCGCTCTCTAAAATGACTTTTTCGCATCAAATGGTACGATTAATTTTTGCGGAGCAATTATATAGAGCTTATACAATTTTAAAAGGAGAACCTTATCATCATATTTAATTAGTATGGGAAAAAAAATTCGACATTTTTTTGAACAAATAAAATTTAAGGAGAAAATTATCTTCTTAAAATATTTGCTTGTATCCATATTTTTGTTTTTAATTTCTTTATTTTTTGATGAAAGTGCTGCGTATTTTAATTTTGAAAATAGCAGTGCTATTGATGAAGAGCTAATTGAAAGGGCACTAGATGAAAAGGAAAAAAAAATAGCCCATATTCTTACCGAACTTACATTTGAATTTAGTAAAATAGATAATGAATTTATTACCAATGAATCGAAGAAAATTTATTCTTATGATTCTGTTTTTTTTTCAGATAAATACTTAAATTTGAGCAAAGAAGGAATAAATCTTTTAATTTATAAAGATGATAGTTTGAAATTTTGGACTTCTAATTTAATTCCTCTTTCAATAAAATATTCCGATTCTTATCTTGGCGACCGTATTGTTGATTTGAATAATTCCATATATCGAGTTATCATTCAGAAGAAAGCGCGATATATTTTTGTAGGATTAATTCATATTAAAAATAAATACAGCTATCAAAATAGTTTATTAAAAAATAGCTATAATCCTGAATTTAATTTATCGGAAAATATTGAATTATCTTTAATAAGAGAGACTTATGGGTTTTATATCAATGACGCAAACGGGAATTTTTTGTTCACTTTAATTCCATCTAATTCATCTATTACCGAAAAGCCTTTTTTCTATATTTCGGTATCTTTTTATTTACTTAGCTTGGTGTTTTTTCTTTATTTTATAAATATTCTTGTAAAAAAATTATTTTTCTTTTCTCGAAATGACATTTGGCTACTATTTTTAGTCGTTATTTTGTTGTATATTAAATATTTATTAGCATATTATCAATTACCAACAAATATTTATTTTACCGATTTATACAAACCTGATATTTTTGCATATTCTGATTTTTTGCCTTCTGTTTCAGAGTTTTTGCAGTTGAGTTTTATATTATTTTTTATAGGTTTTAATTTTGCTACCGTTGTGAAATCGGAATCAATAACGCGCCAAATTATTTCTTTTCAGGGCAAAAGTAAATTACGTTTAAAGCAATTGCGTATTCTTTTTATCTATGTATTTCCTATTTTATTAGCGTTTTATTATTATTTTGTACTTAATCTAGTTCGTATTTTAATAGTTCATTCTACCATTCCGTTTGAAATCTATAAAATATTAAATTTGAATTTGTATAGCTTTATTGGTCTGATAATAATTGGGTTACAGGTTTCTTCGTTTGTTTTAATTTTGTACAACTATGTTTATATTAGTTCAAAATTAATTCAGTTTAAAGGATTTTTGTATGTATGTAGCTTATTTTTAGCATTTTTCTTTTTGTTGGCAAGTTATCTCGATGGTGGAGTTTGCTTATATTCAATTATTTATTTATTTGTTTTATTGTTAATATTTGTCTTAGTTCGTTTTTTCAATATTTTTTATCCTTATTATTTTTATGTTTTTGTACTATTTATTTCTACTATTTTTATAATTTTTTATATCGACAAATTTGTAGATGAAAAGGATTTAGAAATTAGAAATACGCTTATTTTGCCCGTGATGCAAGAGCATGACGATGTAGCAGAGCATATTTTGAACGAATTGAGTACTAAAATTAAAAAGGATTCGCAGATTGATGGGATTATTTTTACAGAGGAGAATGCAGAGGAAAAGCTTAAAAATCATTTATATAAGAAACACTATCCTGCGCTATGGGAGGAGTATGATTTGAATGTGAGTATCTGTAAAAGTTCCGATAGCCTTTATGTCAATAATTTGCATAAAGTAAATTGTTTTGACCATTATGCAGAAATTACAGATAATCAGGGTGTTGTTTTAGGTAATTCTAAGTTTTATTTTTTGGATAACCAAAATGGGCGGATAACTTATTTTGGTGTGTTTGAGTACGTTGATTCTTTGCGTGGTATTAATTCCCAACTGTTTTTGGAGTTAAATTCAAAACTGCGTTCAAAAGTGATTGGTTTTCCAAAAGTGCTTATAGATGAGAGCTATTACCGAAAATCGAGGCTCGAAGAATATTCGTATGCAAAGTATATAAATAATAAGCTTGAGAACCAAAAGGGCTCTTTTTCATATAAATACAACTTGAGAGAGTATAATTTTGAAAACAAAGACTCGGCTGTTTTTTTTCAAGATTCTTATCAGCATTTAGTTCGCAGTAATGCAGGTAGTTACACTGTAATAATTAGCCGACAGTATCGCTCTGCCTTAGATATGTTGGTAAGCTTGTCGTATATTTTTGTACTATATTATATGTTTTTAAATATAGTATTAATGGTCAATCGAGTTCCATTTTATTACCAACAAATGAGGCACGGATTGAAATTTAGGATACAATTTTCGATGATTTCGATTTTATTTCTGTCCATTTTGACGGTTGGAGGATTATCTATTTATTACATTATTAAGCAATCTGAGCGAAATTATAATAAAAATGTAAAGCTCGATTTAACGGCTGTTATTAATGAGTTGGAGTATGAATATGATAATCAGACTAATTTTGATTCCATTCCGCAAGCCGAAGTATATCAAGTATTGAAAAAAATAGCGAATATTTTTGCTACCGACATTCACATGTATTCAACCTCTGGCGATTTAATAGCCTCTTCCACTCCCGAAATATTTGATAGAGAACTACTTGGGCGTAAATTAGCACCCCTAGCATTTAAAAATTTGCATGTGAACGGAGAGAATTATTTCAATTTTGACGAAAAACTCGGCGAGCTTGAATATTTGTCGGCTTATGCAAGGCTTATGAGTATAAATAATGAGCCTTTGGCTTATATTAATATGCCTTTTTTTGCAAAAGAAAAGATTTTGCAAGAAGAGGTTTCGAGTTTTGTGGTTTCGGTAATCAATATTTTTGCGTTACTTTTATTGATTTCAGTAATTGTGGCAATTTTTATATCTAATAAAATAGTACAACCTTTGCGCTTAGTGCAGTCAAAATTTAGCGAAATACAATTGGGGAAAACCAACGAACAGATACTTTACTCGCGCGACGACGAAATAGGAGGGCTTATAAAAGAATATAACCGAATGTTGGTTGAATTGGCTAAAAGTGCCGAAATGCTTGGCAAATCGGAGCGCGAAGGAGCTTGGCGTGAAATGGCAAAACAGATTGCGCACGAAATTAAAAATCCGCTTACCCCAATGAAATTGAGCCTTCAGTTGCTCAAAAAATCGTGGACTGATAAGGATCCTGCATTTCCTATACGCATTGAAAATGTGAGCAATACGCTGATTGAACAGATAGACAGGCTTTCGTCGATTGCTACAAGTTTTTCAAATTTTGCTCGGATTCCGTCTGCTCAAAACAAAAAATTTAATATTCGCTTGACGCTAGAAAGTGCTTTGCGCTTGTTCGAGAATTACGATGATTTGACGCTTTTGTCAAATTTGGAGAGTATTTATTCCGATATTTATGTTTTTGCCGACGAAGAACAAATTTCAAGAGCTTTTATAAATTTAATAAAAAATGCGCATCAAGCAAAGAAAAAAAACATTGATTGTTTTATACATATTGAGCTTTTGTACAACGAAAAGCGCATTATAGTTAAAATAATTGACAATGGAACCGGAATTCCCGACCACGTGAAAGAGCATTTGTTTCGTCCCAATTTTACAACCAAAACCAGTGGAATGGGTTTAGGACTGTCGATTGTCAAAAATATAATAGAAAATGCAAATGGGAAAGTTTGGTTTGAAACAGAAGTAAATATTGGCACTACATTTTATATTGAATTGCCTGTTTATCAAGAAGAAAGGGTAATTTAACTATGACTATTTTTTCAATTTGGGAAAGTAAGGTTTCTGGGTTTCAAGTATATTTGAAATTAGAAAAATCATTGTCGCAAAATACCATTTTGGCGTATATTCAGGACATTCGTAAATTTATCGAGTTTGTTGAAATTTATACACTTAACATCACTCCGGCACAAGTTCAAATTGAACATATCCGAAGTTTTTTTATTTGGCTCAATGAGCAAGAATTTCATTTTTCGGCAGGTTCGCAGGCGCGAATTTTGTCAGGAATAAAAGCATTTTTCAAGTATTTAGTTGTAGATGAGTATATTATCGACAGTCCTGCCGATTTGATTGAAGCACCACATTTGGAACGCAAAATTCCAGATATTTTGAGCACAGCCGAAATTGATAGGCTCAAAGCGGCGTTAGACTTTAGTTCGCCTTTGGCTTACCGCAATAGCGCAATCATCGAAACCCTTTATAGCTGCGGACTACGTGTAAGTGAGCTTATTGATTTGCGCATTTCAAATTTATTTCTCAAACAGGGCTTTATCAAAGTTTTGGGCAAAGGCAACAAAGAACGTTTGGTTCCTATTAGTGCCCAAGCTATTGACGAGCTGGAGCTTTATTTAAATGAGTATCGACCTGAATTTCCAATAAAACCGAAAGCTGAAAATATTGTTTTTCTCAATAGGCGAGGCAGCCAATTGACCAGGGTGATGATTTTTACCATTGTAAAAGAATTGGCGCAACTAGCTCAAATAAAGAAAGATATAAGCCCACATACCTTTCGTCATTCATTTGCAACTCACTTAGTAGAAAGTGGCGCAAATCTGCGAGCTGTGCAGGAAATGTTGGGGCACGCATCTATTACAACTACCGAAATCTATACTCACCTCGACCAATCTGCTTTGAAAGAAACTATTATGAAATTTCACCCGCGTAGTTTAAGTATTAATTATAATTTGTGATACTTTGATTTTAAATCATTTACCTTCTTTTTAACATCTTTTTCATAAAAACATATACATTTACCCTCTTTGTTTTCTTGTAACATCAAATTTTCTTTTTACTTTTGTACGCTCTAATTGTAACTTCATAAGTAGTGCATTGCCAAAAAAAACAACTAAAATCAGCTAGTTTTGCTGTTTATTTTTAATTTGTTAATAATGAAATAGTTGTATGTTTTAATACTCTACAAAACAAGAGAAATAAAATTCATTGTTTGGTTAAATGATTAAAAATAAGATAGTTATACGTTATGTGTTATTAATTCATAAAATTGAAAAATATTAAATAAGTTTAAAATAAATGAAAAAAAATATTTTAATTGCATTTTTCCTTTTGTTCTTATTCTCCTCGTGTTCAAAACGGCTTTACTATTTGCATGATGAAATAGCAGATAAAAATATGAGCGATTCTACTTATATTGAGCACGATATAGATTATCGAATTACTGAATTTGACATATTGCGAGTAAATATTAAAAGTGCAAATCCCGAAATTAGCAATTATAATGGTTCTGGCAGCCAGTTTTATTTTACAGGCTATTCGGTAAATGATTCAGGTTATATAAAACTACCTATCATTGGCGATGTATTGGTTGCCGACAAAACATTGCCCGAAGCAACAAAATACATTCAAGAATTAGCCGATGAATATTTAGACGATGCTTTTATAACCGTAAAATTTGTAAGCTTCAAAGTTACTTTTCTGGGCGAATTTGACCAGCCCGGTACTATCGTTTTTTTTCAAGACAAACTAAATGTATATGAAGCAAAAGTATTGGTGGTAAGGCAAACAGCCGAAGGCAGAAAAACTTTTTATATAAACTTGCAAGACCGAAATATTTTAGCTTCGGAAGATTTTTTTCTTTTGCCTAACGATATGGTGTATGTAAAGCCGCTAAAATGGAGGTCTTATAGAGTTCAAAGTCAGGATTTTATCTATGTTTTAACTTCTATTACCTC
>JFJP01043684.1_pt1 | contig 13459 bp, 14 predicted proteins | sample 431651 | NCBI WGS metagenome assembly JFJP01 (sample SAMN02602958, study PRJNA72255) | Microbial mat metagenome, whole genome shotgun sequencing project. | biome: fresh water; feature: sink hole; material: water; isolation source: purple microbial (photo- and chemosynthetic) mats found in...
TTTAAATATTTATCGTATATTTACTCCTATTCTATTTGATTTTTTATAGAGTTTTTATACTCCAATGGCTGAATTCTAATAATCAGCTAAATGGTTTCAATTGATACTTAAACTAAAGTATTTTATTTACAAGCATACAATACTACTCCTATGAAAACACACCTATCTATTTTATTATTCATTGCTTTAATACAGGTTGGAATTGCCCAAGAGCAAGTAAAAGAACACACCATTACCGTAAGGCAAAGTGAATCAGGAATTACCGATTCCTCAAACTACGAACTACTTATTATTGATCCTGGTTTTGAAAGCTGGTTAATTTCGGAAGCAAAACCCATGGGATATCACTCCCAGTCGTATTTTGAAAATTGGAATCGGCAATATGTAGCAGAATGGAATAACCGGTATTCTGCTGGACAAAACATGGATGTAATTGAATCCTATGTTGATTATAACTATACTACAAATTACGGGTTGGAAGTAAATTATAAACTGTACAATTACTTTATTTATGCCGAAAAAAAATACAACCTGCAATTATTAAACCGCGTTGGAAATTAATTTCTTTGCATTAACTATTTGGGCAAGCTCAAAAAGGTAAATACACTTTTTGAATCATTTCCTGATATTCACTTTCAACGGAACTATTTGCCGTAATACCTCCGCCACTTTTAAATACCAATTGTTCTTTTTGTTTTTCAATGAACCGGATTAAAACTCCACTATCAATATTTTTTCCATCAAAAACACCAAAAACGCCCGTATAAAACCCTCTTTTATGTGTTTCAGCTTCAGCAATTATTTTCAAAGTTTTTTCCTTGGGCGCTCCACTGATGCTTCCCGCTGGTAACAATTCAAAAATAATAGTTCCTAACTTTTGCAAATACTGACTGTCGAGCTTTCCGCTTATTTTACTGCTTACCTGCAAAAGTTTTCCTTCATTGGTTTTTATTTCATCAATATACCGATACTTTTCCACTTTAACTTCCGAGGCAACTTTACTCAAATCGTTTCTTATTAAATCAACAATGGTCGCATGTTCAGCCGATTCTTTTTTATTAGTAAGAATCTCATATTCTGCATTCTCCAGTTGAGCGTCAATCGTTCCTTTCATGGGGAAACTATAAATAGTTCCATCCTTAATTTGAACAAATATTTCAGGACTAAACACAACAAATTCGTCTTTTACATACAACCGATACTTGGCCTTACTTTGAAAAAAAATTTCACGCATGGTTAAATTACATTCAATGGGGGTCGTACAGGTAAGGTTTGTTAGGTAGGAATCACCACGCAATAAATGATGCATCACCGTATCGTAGGATCTTTTATATTCGTTAAAAGCTATCGGTTTTTTGATAAACTGTTTTAATTCAGTCCGATCGTGTTCCTTAAGGCCAGCCGCATTGGTAAACCCATTTACATAAAAAAGAATCTCATCCGGATTAACCTCCGAAATTGGAATTATTCGAGAATGACTGGTCTCGTAATTTACCAAAAATAAAAATGGTTTCTTTTTCTGTGAATAACGGTTTATTGCGGCAATAGCCTCTTGTTGGTTCATAATTTTTAAGTTGGCTCAAAGATAATTATTTTACCTGTTTCATTCCTTTTTCAGCAATTTTCAAAAAAGAAACAAAACTCCCCGACAAAATTAGAAAGGGGTATTAGTTAGTTTACACAAGAAGCCGCAATTATAATCAATCCGCAACCTGCTTAAAGAATTAAAGTGAAAGGTCATGCAGAAGTTCAAAGAATCAATTATTATTTCATAAAATTAAAGTCTAGCTGATTTAAAACATTTATTTGTTTGAAAATACTAATTTCGCAACCATAAAAACAGAGATTATGATACAACGAATTCAAACCATTTATTTGTTAGCTGCTGCAATGGCTGCGTTAGTCATGTATTGGGGACCTTTGGTTAATTTTGGCGCGATTTCCATGTACAGCTGCCACCTTACTGACCCTGCAAACGGACCTCAAATTATGTCAATGCTTGTACTAGCAATACTGCCTTTATTGAGTGTACTGCTCAGCTTTTTTACCATTTTTAAATTTAGGAACCGTACCCTTCAAATAAAATTGGGTAGGTTTAATGTCTTACTTCTCATCACTACGCTAGTGTTGGAATATATTTATGCCTCAAAAATTGGTAGTGTGTTACAAATTAAGCCATCGTTTGAATTTCTATCCATCATGCCTTTGGTTGCAATGTTGTTTATTTTATTAGCAAACAGAGCCATTAAAAAAGATGACGATTTGGTTAAATCTGCCGATAGAATTCGTTAGGAGTTTACTAGAAAACTTAATTGAAATACAATGAAAAAAGCACTTGCCGCTTCAATACTTATCGTTATTGCCTTCTTATTAGGATGCCAATCTCAAAAAAAACAGGCCTTAAATCAGATGAATATTCTTTCCATTCAATTAGATTCAATTAACACAGTTTACTCAAGCATTGATTGGGAATACTGGAGTCAACTCAACGATAAAATTGCAAGCAACACAACCATTCTTGGCGAAAATTCCGATAGGGCAATAAACCTTGACACCTCCTTTGTTGTTTATTATGGACCTTATAGTACTGCCGGAAAAATACTATCGCGGGCATTTCGAAAAAGCAAAAAGGCCATTGAAGAGGAATTACTCCTCTCAAAAAAGCAACTTACCAATTTAATGAAAGATGTGAAAGCTAATCTTATTCCGGACACTGATTCGGTTTATAGTTACATACAGCAGGAACAAAAAGCATTGGAGAAACTTATTTTCATGGTCAGTACGCTTGAAAATTCATTATCTAAGCAGCAACAAGCCTACGATTCAACATACAAACAGGTTGAAGCCTTAACATCGAAATTAATAGCTTTGAAACCTATTAATGCTAAAAAAACCGATGAAATTCAATACACCGAAGATCAAGAACAGGAATAAACTAAACGAACTTGAAAAAAGCAATCGCACAAATATCCTTACTGGCATCATTACTACTAATTTCATATACTACAATAGCTCAGCAAGATGCAGGTGCTTCAGAATATCAAATTGGTATGCAATATTACCGAAATGGGCAATACAATGAAGCCACGCTTATTTTTAAGAAATTGTATTTTTCAAACCATTCCAATACCTATTACAAATACTACCTTAATTGTTTAATTAATACCAAAGAATATTCCCAGGCCGAAGAAATTGCTAAAGAGCAAATTAAATTCGATAAAACAGAACTCAGCTATTGGGTAGACTTAGGAGGTATTTATACCTTACAGGGCAACAATTCAAAAGCCAATTCAACCTATCAGGGAGCAATAAAAAAGCTCAAAGCTGATCAACGCCAGATTATGAATTTAGCCAATGCTTTTTTAGCAAAACAACTTTTCAACTATGCCGAAGAAACTTATTTAGAAGGAAAGAAACTTTTAAATAGTTCCTATGGTTTTCAGATGGAAATGGCGCAGTTGTATTATTACATGCGCAATTATGATAAAATGATTGACTCCTACCTCGATTTATTAAAAATAAGTGACCTCTATTTGGCAAATGTTCAAAACCAGCTTCAAAATGCTGTTTACAACGATGTGGATAAAAGCTTAAAAGAAAAGCTAAAATCAAATTTGTTGATGCGCCTAAATCAGTATCCCAATATCATAGTTTACAATGAATTACTGGTTTGGCTTTACATTCAGGACAAAGATTTTGAAAATGCTTTTATTCAGGCAAAAGCCTTGGATTTAAGATTGAGTGAAAATGGACAGCGGATAATGGCTTTAGCCAAAATTGCTTTTGAAAACAATCATTTTGATTTAGCAATCAATGCATATCAATATGTCATAAACAAAGGGAAACATCTGGAATTTTACTTTGATGCCCGCAGTGAGTTATTGGAAGTGATGTATCAACGGATTGTATTAAATATTGACAATCAGAAGGTAGATCAAGTAAAGTTGGAAGAATCACTCATCGCAGCGTTGCAGGATATGGGAAACAATGCTGAAACGGTTAACTTAATTAAAAATTTGGCCCACTTGCAAGCCTTTTACCTTGGCAAAACAGCCGAAGCTCAGTTTTTGCTCGAAGATGCTTTAACCATTCGTGGAATTAATTACCAGCAAAAAGGAGAATTGGAACTGGAATTGGCCGATATCTATTTAATTGATGGAAAGGTTTGGGATGCTACGCTTGCGTATGCTCGTGTTGAGGAAAACAATAAAAACAATCCCATTGGTTCTGAAGCAAAATACCGCAAAGCACGGTTGGCATATTTTATTGGCGACTTTGTTTGGGCGGCTGCTCAATTGGATGTTTTAAAAGCGAGCACTTCGAAATTGATAGCCAATGATGCCGCTGATTTATCGTTTTTTATTTTTGAAAATTCCGGTTGGGATACAGTGGAAACAGCACTTGAGACTTATGCCAAGGCTGATTTTCTTTTTTATCAATCGAAAGATTCCTTGGCGTTATTAACTCTGGATACCGTAATTAATAATTTCAGCAGCCACGAACTGGTTGATGAGGCTTGGCTGCTAAAAGGAAAAATACTGCAAAAAAAACATCAATACACCCAATCCATTGAAGCTTATCAAGTTGTTGTTGACAAATACTACTCTGATGTATTGGCTGATAATGCCTTATTTGCCATTGCCGATTTGTACGAAAACCAACTTCAAAGTAAGGAACAAGCCATGGAGCTCTATAAAAAAATTATGACTGATTTCCCAGATAGTATTTATAAAATGGAATCGCGGACCCGATTCCGCAAACTGCGGGGTGATGCCGTTGTAAATTAGTTTTTCGTAAATATTCAGCCAACTGATTAATTAAAATCAATTGGCTTTAGTTAAATTAGGCGTTGATGATTGCAAAAAGCCTGTAAGGCTTTAATATCAATAACCGGGGGTTTCAACCCCCGGTACAATCGTCAACAATTAAATCGTCGCACGTTCAAACCCCATTGAAATAGATTCTCTTTCATGCGACGAAATATTTTTAGTTGCAATTTTCATCACTAATTTAATCTAAAGCCATTTACTTTATTAAGTTTGCATCTATTGATGTTTTGGTGTTACTATTTGCTTAATACAAAAAAGAATGATTGGTGTATTGTCTGTTATGACCTTAGGAATTGTTTTAGGACTTGCCTTTCGTTCCAAAACAAAGCTGATTCAACTATTCAATAAATCAACTATCTGGATAATTTTTATCCTCCTTTTTTTTATGGGAATATCCATAGGGAAAAATCCAACAATTATGGAAAATTTAGATACCATAGGTTTGCGAGGACTTGAATTAGCCTTAGTTTCTGTTATAGGAAGTTCCCTTTTATCATGGTTGGTTTACCATCTATTTTTTAAAAAAGAACAAAATGAAGGATAGTTTGCTCATTGTGTTATTTTTTGTACTTGGTTTATTAGCCAGTTATTTCAACTTCATTCCGGATATTCTGCTTCAAAAGGATTTGAGCACCTATATTTTATATCTGTTGATGTTTGTTGTTGGTATTGGTATTGGTGGCGATAAAAATGCCTTTAATGTATTACGTAAAGTCAACTTAAAAATTTTGCTGGTTCCAATTACCGTAATTATTGGTACCCTTGGGGCTGTAATAATTTTTTCGTGGTTTGTACCCGATTTAACCATGCAAGAATCGGCCGCTGTAGGTGCCGGATTTGGATATTACAGTTTATCGAGCCTATTAATTAGTGAAATGCATAGCGAAACATTAGGTACTATTGCCCTATTGGCTAATGTTATGCGCGAAATAATTACCCTTATATTTGCACCAGCCTTGGCCTGGGCTTTTGGAAAATTAGCACCAGTTGTAAGCGGCGGAGCTACTGCCATGGATACCACACTTCCCATTATTACAAAAGTTTCCGGAACTGATTACGGATTATTAGCCCTTTTTTTTGCAATTATGGTAAAACTATTTATAGCCCTTTGTTTAACGTTACTTATCAATTCCTGTTCTTTTATCAACAAACCATTAATTGAACGGCTTAAAGAATTACCGGGTGTGGTATCGGTTGAAGAAATTAAACTGGATTCCAATTTTGTTCAACAATTCGAACTTTATTTTGAACAACCACTTGATCATAACAATCCCATGTTGGGTCATTTTAACCAGCGGGTAATTGTTTCAAATATTGCCCTGAATAAACCGGTAGTTGCCGTACTGGAAGGTTACCACATCTGGAACGGCAAAAGGGAAGAATTAACTCAAATTATTAATGCAAATCAGGTAAATATTGAACATCGCTTTTTTAAAGACAGCAAACCCGATAGCATTCCATGGGAAAAGCTTACTATTTGGCAAGCAGCTACCGACCAACACCTTATAATTAATTCGCTGCAGCAAATATACAATCAACCATGGGTATCAACAGGAATAAGCAAGGGTGGACAAACAACCATGTACCATCGCTACTTCTATCCGGCCGATGTTTCGGCCAGCGTGGCTTATGTGGCTCCTCTTAATTTTGCAAGGGAAGATACCCGTATTTATGATTTTTTAAATTCGGTTGGTTCCGATGAGGATAGAAAACGAATTTATGATTTTCAATGTCTTTGCTTCGAAAATTTTGAGATGTTACTTCCGTTATTGAAACAAAAATCCATTGAAAACTCGTGGCAATTTGACTTAGGATTTGAAAAAACGCTTCAATATTCTATCTTAGAATACAATTTTGCATTTTGGCAATGGGGACGCTTTGCTTCGGATGAAATACCTGGTAAAGAAGCTACCTATGAAAACCTTTTTAATCATTTGAATGCCGTGTCGGGATTTACCTTTTTCGAAGCACGTGATGTGGAACAAAACCGGCCATTTTTTTGGGCCGCATTAACCGAGATTGGAATGTATGGTTACCAGACCGAACCATTTAAAGAATACTTAGGACAGTCGGCCGATTTAAATTTTGAATTCACATTGCCAGAAGGTACTACTCCAGAATTTCAAGCAAATAAAATGCAGGAGGTTAAGAACTTTTTAGATACCGAAGCAAAAAATATGTTTTTTATTTTTGGAGGATTAGATCCCTGGGGAGCTACTTCATACAACCCGTCTGGAAAAAACAACCTTGTACGCATGATTTTACCCAATGGACATCATGGAACCCGCATTAAAGATTTTCCAAAAAATGATAGAGAATACCTATACGCTTTACTGGAGGAATGGATGCAAATAAAAATTAATGATCCTTTTAAAGAGAACTAAATTACTATGGAATTGATTTTTTTATGAATCATTAGAATTATGCAAAAACAAAACAAAGCCTTATTATTTGCTTTAACCGCGGTACTTTTATGGTCAACTGTAGCAGTGCCCTTTAAAATAGGATTGAAATATTTCCACTTCATCCACTTTCTATTTATTACTATAGGCATTGCGGTACTTGTGTCATTTTTTAACCTTTTATTTCAGCGTAAACTTTCCCTGCTAAAAAAACTCACTTCAAAGGACCTAATGATAGGTATTGCAGGCGGGTTTTTAAACCCTTTTTTATATTATTTAATGCTTTTTAAAGCATATTCCATCCTTCCGGCACAAATTGCCCAAGCTTTGAATTATACCTGGCCCATCATGCTAGTATTACTATCAATTCCATTTTTAGGCCAAAAACTTAAATTAAAAAATTTAGCTACCCTACTTATTGGTTTTATAGGTGTTTATCTAATTGCTTCGCAAGGGAATCCATTTCAAATTATGCCATCGGAACCATTCGGGGTGAATCTGGCCATATTGTCATCAGTAGTTTGGGCTAGCTTTTGGATTATAAATACCCGATCGGCAATTGACAGTAGTTTAAATCTATTTCTCAATTTTTCGTCTGGATTCTTGTTTACACTTCCCCTGCTATTTTTTTTTCCATTGAATTACAATGTGCCATTAGCTGGTTGGATGGCGGTAACTTATGCCGGCATTTTTGAAATGGGAATCACTTTTGTGATTTGGCTTACTGCAATGAAATTAACCAGCCGTACCGATAAAATAAGCAATTATGTGTTCCTATCCCCCTTTTTATCACTCTTCTTTATTCACTTGATTTTAAAAGAACACATTCATTTTACAACCTTTATGGGCTTAAGCTTAATAGTAGCTTCAATTTTTACAAACCGTTGGATGAGTAACGTTGAGAAAATATAAAAAGCCTTGAGGTTTTCAAGGCTTTTTAAAATCAATATACTCTTATAAAGGATTGAAGAAAACATAAACAGCTTTCACTTGATATGTCACGACCTATTCAGGCTGTTTTTTTTCAGCTGGCTTCACTCTACCGGCATCCCTTAAGGCTTTGTCAATTATCCATTCCAATTGTCCATTGATACTTCGGAATTCGTCAGCAGCCCATTTCTCCAACCTTTCGTATTTTTCAGGATCAACCCTTAAAACAAACTGCTTCTTTTTACTCATAATCTTAATTTATAGCTTTTTTACCAGTGGAAAATTAACCCAATTTTAGCATTCTAAAATGCTCAATGATGCAAAGTGCCTGCATTAACAATTGGCCGTGCCGATTCCTCGCTGCAAAGCACCACCATTAAATTACTTACCATAGCGGCTTTCTTTTCATCGTCCATATCAATTATTTCTTTAGCTTCAAGTTGTTCAAGAGCCATTTGAACCATACCCACAGCACCTTCAACTATTTTTGAACGGGCAGCCACCACGGCCGTTGCTTGTTGACGCTTTAACATGGCTCCTGCAATTTCAGCAGCATAAGCAATGTAACTAATTCTAGCTTCAATAACATGAATACCAGCCATATCGAGCCGTTCACGCAATTCCTCTTCCAAACGGCTGTTTATTATTTCACCGCCCGAGCGCAAAGTGATATTGGCATTTTCATCTTCAAAATTATCATACGGATAATGACCGGCTAGTTTGCGTAATGCTGCTTCACTTTGAATTAAAACAAAATGCTCAAACGCATCCACTTCAAATGCAGCTTTGAATGTATCACGAACTCTCCACACTAGCACAATCCCAATCATAATAGGGTTTCCCACTTTGTCGTTTACTTTAATTGGTTCGCTGTTAAAATTTTTGGCCCTTAGAGATATCTTTCTCCTTACAAACAGCGGATTTACCCAAAAGAAACCATTTTCCTTTATGGTGCCTTTGTATCTGCCAAATAAAACCAAAACACTCGACTCGTTTGGATTAACAATTTGCAAGCCGGTAAAGCAAAAAATACCTATTACCAACACAACAATCATTGAGATTATTTTCGCAAAAATAATTAGGCCAAGTGAGCCTAAGACCACCAATAACAATACCAACACAGCTAGATATCCATTAGCCGCAGTGAATTCTTTTTCGATTTTCATAATTCTATTTTTTAATATCATTTTAATATTATAAAGATACTATTTTAAATTTTAAAATGCAAAAATTTTGATCACAATTTCATTCCTTCCTGAGCAATAAACCTTGCAAATATCATATTATGATTCATAGTTGAGTTTGATATATATATTGTACCTTTGATTGTATTTTTACGATGAGAAATTTTTGAAACCAAAATAAAAAAGTATGTTATCGAAAAAAGATTTACAATTCCTGAATAAAAAGGGAATCACTCCTGAAAAGATAACAGAGCAGATCAATCACTTTATAAATGGATTTCCTACCCTAGACATTATAAAACCTGCCCTTGTTAAAGACGGAATTAAGCAGCTGAGCGATAAAATGCTGGATGAAAAAATAAAGGTATTTGAAAAATCATCAAAAAAACTCACATCAATTAAATTTGTGCCCGCGTCGGGGGCTGCCACCCGCATGTTTAAAACATTGTACGATGCTATGAACCATTACCACAATTCTGAAGAAGAATATCTTAGGATTACAACTGATAATAGCTTTCAATCTATTAATTACCTATGCAAAAACCTTCAGAATTTAGCTTTTTATAATGATTTAAAACAAGCTATTGAGAAGGATGGTTGTAGCTTGGATGAAATATCCAGAAAAAAAGATCTGGCACTATTAGTTCAATATTTACTTACCGAAAAAGGTCTCAATTTTGGCAATCTTCCGAAAGGATTAATAAAGTTCCATAAAACCGAAAATGGCAATCGTACCCCTTTAGAAGAACACCTAATTGAAGGAATGGATTATGCCGCTTCAGGAAAAAATATTTATCTCCACTTTACAGTTTCACCCCAACATCTAGAACTTTTCAAAAAAAAGGGTCAGGAACTAATTGCTGACTATAAAAAGAAAACGAAATTCAAATTCCACCTTACTTTCAGCATACAAAAACCATCAACAGACACCATTGCGGTTGATGACACGAATATGCCATTGCGGGATCAAGACGGAAATATATTACTCCGACCTGGAGGTCATGGTGCTTTAATCTATAATTTAATGGACCTGGATGCCGATTTGATATTCATCAAAAATATTGACAATGTGGTTCAGGATCGCTTGAAAAATGACACAATACATTATAAAAAAGCCTTAGCCGGAATATTAATTGAAACCAGGGAAACCGCTCAATATTACTATAAAAAACTAACTTCTAAAATAACTAACGACCAATTGGAAGAAGCCGAAGAATTTATTGAAAAACGGCTTTTCATTCTATTGTCGGATCAAATTAAAGGATGGGATAAGGAAACGAAAGCCAAGTTTTATGCCAGCCTGCTAAATAGACCTTACCGGGTGTGTGGAATGGTACCAAATGAAGGCGAACCGGGAGGAGGACCTTACTGGGTTAAAAACGCCGATGGAACCGCGTCAATGCAAATTGTTGAAGGTTCGCAATTTACACAGGAACAAAAAGTAATTATGCAAAAAGCTACCCATTTTAATCCGGTGGATTTGGTTTGCTGCATTAAAGATTTTAAAGGGAAAAAATATGACCTAACAAAATACATTGATTCCAATACCGGATTTATTGCCACAAAAAGTGCCGAAGGGAAAACAGTTAAAGCGCTTGAATTACCGGGACTTTGGAATGGCTCCATGGCTCTTTGGAACACTATTTTAGTAGAGGTCCCCATAACCACATTTAACCCAGTAAAAACGGTTAACGATTTACTTAGGGCCGAGCATTTATTTGAACAGGATTTACTTAAAGGAGAAGCCGAATTAAAAATGATATAACAAAAAAACTCCCTTCACGGGAGTTTTTTTGTCTGAAATAACGCTATAAATTAGGGTCTTAAATCTACATCGCCATATTCGCTTTGTATTTTAACCATTGATTTACTCTCTGAATCTCCTGATTTCCCTTTCAATTCAATACTAAAATCATCCTTTGTGCGCTCCAAAATTTTTACGTTTTCATAGTTGATGTCAGCATATTTGCAAGTTGCATCCAAATTATAATTGGCGCCACTGGCAATACCTATTTCAATCTGAGCATATTTGCTTTTTACATCAATATTTTCAAAACCAATGGGCACTTTAGATATTTTAACATCCCCATATTTATTATCCGATTTAAATATATTAGCCAGATTTTCTACTTCAATGTTTGAATACTCTGAGTTTAAAACCAAATTAATCACCCGGTCTATTTTGTAGTCATCATAAGCCGCTTCAGCAACAATGGATGAGAATTGACCTAATTCAAGTTGAGAATACTTGCTGGAGATTACCAGAGCTTTACCTTTTTCCACTTCGAGTTTTGAATATTTTATAATGATTTTTCCCCAATTAAATTCATTAATTCGCGACCCGTCACAATAGCCTAGCTCAACCGCTGAAAGTGGTTTATCATTACCATCCATAATTTTATTCACATTCAGGGAACCATATTTCACACTCAATGTTGATTTTCCCTGCAACTCATTAATATCAACCCGACCATACTTATTAACCAGATTGATGTTAAGGTAAGCTGGCATCGTTACGTGGTAATTAATCTCAAAACTGGAATTTTTCGATGACATATCGTCAAATTCTGTCTTAGCTGAAACTAAATCACCTGTTTTGGTAATTGTTACGCTTATTTTATTAATAATTTTATCCGCCTTTTCCTTTGATGAAGATTTTACTACAATCTCAGCATCAATACGGATTGAGTCTTCGGTGGTATTATCTATCTTAATATTTCCAAACTTGTTTGAAATATCAAAAGTACTGGTTTTGCTCACACCAAATTTTTCGTGAAACTTTTTATCGTATTGTTCCTGTGCATTTAAAACACTGGAAGCTATGAAAATTACGACGGCTAAAATTTTATAATTCAATGTTTTCATGGTTAGGATAGTTTAGTTGTTGAACTTTGTTTAAATCATTAATTATGCGGTTTAAAATGTCAGCTTTCATTTTATAATACTGAAGCACTGCTTGAATAATCCGTGGATCATTTGGCATGGAATTGTAATCTTTTTGGAGTTTCTCATACATATCATCCATTTCAGTCATTTCCTTTATTAGTAGATTCTTTTGTTCCGGTGATAGATTATTTTGCAATTGCTCTATCTCTCCAATCCTTTGATCAACTACCTGAATATAATACTGCTGTGCTTCTTTGAATTCGGGATTATGATTGGCCATAGGCATCTGACTTAAAATAAAATGTTCACCCAGATATAAACCCGACAAAACTATAAGTACAGCTATACAAGCAACTTTAAGTATGGTTGGCCATGCTATATTCCGGCGAATTATGATTTGCTGCTCATTCAGCATTTTTTCAAATCGCTCAAAATGACCCATTGAAGGTTCAGCCGTATCGAATAATGGTCGGTTTTTTTCGATTATTGTTTTTAATTCATCCATATTCCGGTCTTTTTAGCATTTAACATATCTTGTAATTTTTTTCTTGCTCTGGAATAACTCGTGCGTACATTGGCATTGGTCATTCCTAAAATTTCACTTATTTCTTCGTGATCATATCCTTCAATTAAATGTAAGGTTATTAACACGCGATAACTTTCAGGAAGTTCAGCAATTACTTGCTTTACTTCGGCTACACGCTGAGCAGTTTCTTCCAATATTTCAGTATCGTCTTCATCAATAATCGCTATTTTGTGCTCATCCAAAGGGGTCTGCTCAATTCTTCTTTTTTTTAAAACATCCAACGAACGGTTTACTACTATTTTTCGAAGCCAAGCTCCAAAACTTACCTCCTCTTTATAAGTTTGGATGTTTTTAAAAGCTGATAAAAACGCCTCTTGCATCACATCCTCGGCTTCCATTCGGTCATTCACCAATCGCAAACTAGTATTATACATGGCTTTATAGTACAGTTTATAGATCTCAAATTGTGCTTTGGCATTACCATTTCGGCAATCATCTATAAGTTCTTGATGAATATTTTTGTACTTTTCTCCCACTACTCTATTATTTTTCTAATTCAATAACGACATTTTTTTTAGAATGCAACACAGCAGCAAATTCTATTTTAAAAGATTTCGTTTTAAAAGGAACTCAAAAAAAAGACTTCCTATTTATAAATTTGTGACACTTTTTTTTGTTAGTTCGTATTATTCTACCAAAGTT
>JFJP01005878.1_pt1 | contig 13458 bp, 15 predicted proteins | sample 431651 | NCBI WGS metagenome assembly JFJP01 (sample SAMN02602958, study PRJNA72255) | Microbial mat metagenome, whole genome shotgun sequencing project. | biome: fresh water; feature: sink hole; material: water; isolation source: purple microbial (photo- and chemosynthetic) mats found in...
TTTCCACCTCTTATGTGGGCTGCCGCACAGACCAGACTGGTCATTCAGGTCGAACATTTCCACTGTGCAGAGGCGAGATGCAACTCTCACTGGTCGAAAAGCCAATTGGTTTGATTCCACGTCATCCAGATGGTCATCGACATCTGCCACAGGTTCAGTTGCCTGATGCAGGTGGCTGATTTTTCACCATTTAGGAGTCCATCATGACAACATTTTTATCTGCCGCGCGCAGTTTCTGGAACGACGAACAAGGCGTAACCGCCATTGAGTATGGGCTGATTGCCGCTTTGATTGGGATCGCTGCGATTACTGTCCTGGGGTTAGTTGGCACCAATCTGACCGCTGCGTTCCAGAAGGTAGCGGATGCCCTCGAATAGACCGCTGAACTGAATTCCGGGTCTGCCATTGCCAGGTGCAATGGCAGTGCCCGGAACCAACCCCTGGCCCTCTTCACCCCGCCACATTGATCACCTGCAAGGCTCATCATGCATCTCAGTCTCTCACCGGCAAACTGGCAACTCTGGTGCCTGATGGCGCTGGTGCTGGTGCTGGTGATGGCAATGGACTCTGATCTGCGCGAGCGGCGCGTGCCCAATGTACTGGTGCTGCTGGCCTTGGCCGTGGGTGTGGTTTTGAACACTTTTGGCCCAGTCAACACCGCCGCAGGCATGTTGGCCAGTGACCCGGGCGCACTGGGTGCCACGGGCGCACTGTTGGGTGCGCTGGCTGGCCTGGTGTTTTTTATGCCCATGTACCTGTTGCGCGCCATGGGTGCGGGCGACGTCAAACTCATGGCCGCAGTGGGCAGCTTTGCTGGTGGCGTGCTGGCGGTGCTGCGCATGCTCTGGGTCGGCAAGTCAGGCCTGGTGATGAGCAACGTAAAAACCGTTTTGCAAGGCTGGAGCATGGGCTTGCCGCACAGCTTTGATGCCGCCACCCAGAGCGCTGACCACCTGCCCTATGCACTGGCCTTTGCAGGTGGTGTGACGGCCTACAGCTACTGGCGCTTAAGCGGCGGTGCCGCGCTGATTGCCTGGTAAGGCCAAGCGTTCAAGGAACAGATCATGGACACGCGCACACCACACCCCCAGGACGACAGCCTGCCCGACAGCTTCTTGATTGACCTGCTGCTGCGCCACTTTTACCAGCGCGGCGAGATTCAACTGTTTGAGATGTCCCGGCGCATCGGCCTGAACCGTGACCGCCTTGAGGGGCTGATGGAGCAGATGCGCAGCGCCCATTACGGCGACATGACCTATGCGCTCACCGAGGCCGGCTACCAGCAGGCCAAACTGGCGTTCGAGAAGTGCCAGTACGTGGGCCCGGCACCGGTCACGCTGGCGGAGTATGTGGCCATGGTCAAAGCGCAAAGTGCCAGGCTGGTGCCTGTCACTCGTATGCCGCTCCAAGCCGCGCTGGGCGATCTGGTGATTGACGACACCCTGTTGCCCAGCCTGGGCAGCGCCCTTAACTCGGGCAAGGCAATTTACTTTTATGGCCCTAGCGGCAGTGGCAAAACCTACCTGGCCGAGCATCTGGTCAAGACGCTGAGCGGTCAGATCTGGGTGCCGCATGCCATCTATGTGGATGGTGAGGTGATTCTGGTGTTTGACGCGCGAGTGCACCATCTGGTCGCTCCCACAGCGCTGGGTGTGCGTAGCCTGTGCCGCGACCTCACCCAAGACGAACGCTGGGTGCGTGTGCAGCGCCCGGTGGTCATGGCCGGCGGTGAACTGACCTTGTCGATGCTGGAGCTTGAATTTGACACAGTAAGCCGCCTGTATGTGGCGCCAGCGCAGCTCAAGGCCAACAACGGCATCTTTATTGTGGATGACCTGGGCCGCCAGCGCATCAGCCCGCGCGACTTGCTTAACCGCTGGATCGTGCCGCTGGACCGGCACCTGGACTACCTGGGCTTGCACACCGGCGCCAAGATCGAAGTGCCATTTGATGTGTCGGTGATTTTTTTGTCCAACCTGGCACCCGAAGCGTTGACGGACCCGGCTTTCTCCCGGCGTCTGGGCTACAAGATGTACCTCGGCGCACTGAGCGAAAGCAACTACCGCAAGGTCCTGGAGCAAACCTGCCGGCGGCTGAACATCGCGTTTGACGTGGACTGCGTCGACTACATGGTGAACAACCTGCACGCCATCTACGACCAACCTTTGTTGGCCTGCACGCCGTATGACGTCATCAGCAAGATTCGCGACCGCGCGAACTACCTTGAAGAACGACCTTGCCTGACTCCGAAATCGATTGAGTGGGCCTGGAACCTGTATTTCGGCATTGCCGAAACCCCGACTGAAGAAAGCCAGCTATGAAAAATGTTCGTGCCTTGATCATGATTTCCCTCTCGGTGGCGGCTGGTGTCATCGCTGTGGCGCTGGCGGCGCGCTGGGTCGGCCAGCAAACCGGCGACAACACGGCCAGGGTGGTGGTAGCCGCGCGTGACCTGGACCTGGGTGCGCCCATGGATGCACCGATGCTGCAGGTGATTGCCTGGCCGGCCGGCGCGGTACCGGTGGGCTCTTTTGGCGAGATCGCCAAACTAGAGGGCCGGGTAGTGCGCTCCGCGGTGTTCAAGGGTGAGCCGATTCTGGAGCCCAAGCTGGCCCCGGTGGGCACCAAGGGCGGCTTGCCGTCGATGATTCAGGGTGGCAAACGTGCCATCAGCGTCAAAGTCAATGAGGTGGTCGGTGTAGCTGGTTTTGCCCTGCCCGGCAGCTTTGTCGATGTCATGGTCAACACCACCGACAACAAGGACAAGGCGGTGTCGCGCATTGTGCTGAGCCGCATTTTGGTGCTGGCGGTGGCACAGGAAGCCAACCGCGATGAAACCAAGCCCAAGGTCGTGAACGCCGTCACGCTGGAAGTTGCGCCCGATGAGGCAGAAAAAATCGACCTGGCGCGCAGCATTGGCACGCTGTCACTGGTGCTGCGCAACCCGATTGACAAGGCCGCCGTGGAGACCACCGGCGTCCGCCGTGATGACCTGCTGGCCAAGGAACCCGCCACGCCAATTGCCCCGGTTCAGGTGGTGCAGCGCCAGCTGCCCAAAGTCCGACCGTTGCCGATGGCAGCACCGCCCGCTGCACTAAACGTGGTCACGGTTGAGGTGATCCGCGGCGTGCAAAAAGCCAATACCGAGTTCTGATTTCCAAGGAATCCCCATGACCACCCTCCATCCCTGTCTTGGCGACGTCACTGCGCCGGCCCGCCTGTGTGTCCCCGCGCTTCGGGCCAAGCGATTCCGCGCCGTTTGGTTTGCTGCGGTGCTGGCGGGGCTGGCAGTTTGCACCCCGGCACAACCACCGCCGCCTCTGGCAGCCGGGTTGCTCACGGCGGCACCGAAGCCAGTGTCCACCAAGGCGGTGCAATTTCAGCCCCAGCCCCTGACACGGGTTGTGTCAACTGCTGCCACCGGTTCGGCCACTGTGGGCGTGCCCCGAGAGTTGATCATCGGCAAGTCGTCACTGATTCACATGGGCGCACCGATTGAGCGGATTTCGGTGGGCAACCCCAGCATTGCCGATGTGTCACTGATCACCCCGACCGAGCTTTACCTGCTGGGCAAGAACTATGGTTCGACCAACATCATGGTGTGGCAAAAGGGCGGCGACACCCTGGTGGTTGATGTCAACGTGAGCATTGACGCCCAAAGAATGGAACAAAAGCTCAAGGACCTGTTGCCTGATGAAAACGACATCCGGGTCCGGCCGGCGGCCGACTCGGTGATTCTGACCGGCACGGTGTCGAGCGCCTTGAAAGCCAGGTACGCCGAAGAGATTGCCGATGCCTTTGTGCGTGACATCAACAAGACCCTGGTGCTGCCGGTCAATGCGGGCGACACCAAGGCTAAGTCCGGCGCGTCCATCAGCGTTGGAGGCAGTGATGGCGGCGCGCGCAGCGGCGGTGCCAAGGTGGTCAACCTGCTGCAGGTGACACAGCCGCAGCAGGTCATGCTGGAGGTCAAGATTGCAGAGGTCAGCAAGTCATTGATCGACAAGCTGGGTGCCAGTGTGGCACTCAGGCGGACCAGCAACAACGGCGAGAACGTGTTTTCCATGCTGACCGACTTTCTCAGCAAGGGCGGCGGTTTGATGGAAGCCCTGAATGTGGGTAAAAGCGCCGTCAGCATTGATGCGCAAAAAGACGACGGGCTGGTTCGTGTGCTGGCCGAACCCAACATCATGGCAATCAGCGGCCAGTCGGCCAGCTTCCTCTCAGGCGGAAAAATATTCATTCCGGTGAGTCGAACCACCGAACTCGGTATCACCACCATCACGCTGGAAGAAAAAGAGTTTGGTATTGGTGTGCGCTTCACGCCCACCGTGCTTGACGGCACCCGCATCAACCTCAAGCTGATGTCAGAGGTGTCGGAGCTGTCACAAACCGGCTCGCCGTTTCTCACGGTCAACAACGTGGTGGCAATCATTCCGTCGATGAGTGTGCGCAAGGTAGACACCACGGTGCAGCTCAACGACGGGCACAGCTTTGTCATTGCTGGTTTGATCAAGAACAACGCCACGGCTGCCGTCAAGCGCATTCCGGGGTTGGGCGAGGTTCCGGTGCTGGGTGCGCTATTTCGCAGCACGGAGTACCAGAAAGATCAGACCGAACTGCTGTTCGTGGTCACACCGCGTCTGGTCAAGCCGCTGGCGCAGGTGCCGATCTTGCCAACCAGTAACCATGTGGAGCCCGGTCGGGCAGACATCTTGCTCAACGGCCACCTGGAGGCGCCGGCCCCGACACCTGAGCCCGAAGCCAACCCCATCAAGGAAATGCCATGAAAAAGATCACGATGATTGCTGTGCTGTGCCTGGTGTCGGGTTGTGCCAGTGTGACACCCCGCTTTGATGCGAAATTTGGCGAGGCGGTGCGTGGTGCGCTGCTCGCCCAAACACTCAACCCACAGGCAGCGGTCAACCCGGACATGGCGCAGGGGCTGGACGGCCGCTCGGCGGTGAACGCGCAGGAACGTTACCAGGATTCTTTCAAGGCACCCCCAAAAACCTTTGAAGTCATCAACATCGGTGGTGCCTTGTCCGGCAATTGAGCGAGGGTTTTGTCATGTCTATCAAAGTATCTGCCATCTGCACCAATACGGACGATCTGGCGACGCTGTCGCGCCCAGCCGTGGGTGCCGGTGCCGTGTTTTCGGCTCACCTGGGAAGCGTACTGTCGCTTGGCGCGGTTCTGAAGTCGGACCAGCCCGATGTGCTCATCATTGATGTGCCCGAGCCGGATGAGCCGGCCATGAAGCTGATCGAAAGCGCATTGGCGAAGGCCTTGGCCACCCACTTGGTGCTGGTCAGTCCGGACCGGTCGGTCGAGTTCCTGATGCGGGCCATGCGGGCCGGCGTGCGCGAGGTCTTGCCGGCACCTTTGACAGTGGCCACCGTGCAGCAGGTGATCAGCCATGCGCAGGGCTACCCGTTGATCAACGGTCGTCACCAGAACGCGGCCGGCCATGTCTATGCGCTGATTCAGGCCAAGGGCGGCTCCGGCACGACTTTCATTGCCACCAATCTGGCCTATGCACTTTCCAGGAATGACAAACGCGTGGTGGTGCTGGACCTGAACCTGTACTTTGGTGACGCAGCCATGTTTCTTGGCAACAGCAACGCCGTCTCAAGCGTGGTTGACCTGGCACGCCAGACGCATCGCATGGACGCCACCTTGCTGGAGTCGAGCATGATCAAGTTCAGCAACAACCTGCATGTATTGCCGGCACCCGAGTCACCCGAAAACATCAACGAGGTAACGCCTTCAGCCATCGAAACAATCATCGATCTGGCACGCAGTCAGTATGACTTTGTGATCCTGGATGTGCCCAGCATGCTGAGCCCGGTGAGCATCAAGGCGCTGGACATGGCCGACAGCATTTACCTGACGCTGCAACTGAACCTGCCCTTCATTCGTGCTGCCAAGCTCATGGTGGGCGTGTTCAGAACGCTGGGTTACCCAAATGGCAAGATCAACCTGATCGTCAACCGCTTTGAGAAGTCGGGTGATGTGGCGCTGGCGGATGTGGAGAATGCCACCGGCCTGAAAGTGCATCGCACCATTCCCAATAGCCACAAGGCCGTGAATTCATCGATCAACCAGGGTGTGCCAATGATTGATCTGATGCCGGCTGACCCGGTAGCCCAAGCGTTGGCCAGCTGGGCTGACTTACTGGCACCCACCACGACACCGCAACCGGCACGAACCTGGTTGCAGAGTCTCAAAAGGCTGGCATCATGAGCTTACGCGATCAAACACTGGACAGCCCGGTCATCACCCGGGGCAATTTTGTACGTGACACGTCAAAACTGGTGCTGACACCCGAGTTTTACGAACTCAAGACCCGACTGCACAAGCAGCTGTTGGGTAGCATTGATCTCGAAGTCATGGGCGGTATGGCCCCGGAACGGCTGCGCGACGAGCTCGGCAGCCTGGTTGAAAAGTTGTTGCAGGATTGCGGTGCCGCGCTCAATTCCAATGAGCGCGCCAAGATGATCCAGGACATCCAGGACGAGGTCATGGGACTGGGGCCACTGGAGTCGCTGCTGGCCGACCCCACGGTGTCCGATATTCTGGTGAACGGTCCGAAGAAAGTGTTTGTCGAACGCTACGGGCGCCTTGAACTGACCCAGGTGGTCTTTTCCGACAACACCCACCTGATGAAGATTATTGACAAGATCGTCTCGCGTATCGGCCGGCGCATTGACGAATCCAGCCCGATGGTGGATGCCCGCCTGGCCGATGGCTCGCGGGTCAACGTCATCATTGCGCCCCTGTCGCTGGATGGGCCGGTGCTGTCAATTCGGCGGTTTGCCGTGGTTCCACTGCGGGCCGACGACCTGATCCGAAACAAGGGCATGACACCGGCGCTGTCACAACTGCTGGCCGGCATGGTGCGGGCCAAAATGAACATCCTGATCTCGGGTGGTACCGGTACCGGCAAAACCACGCTGTTGAATGTGTTGTCCAGCGCCATACCCGCCACTGAGCGCATCGTCACGATTGAAGACGCGGCCGAGCTGCAACTGCAGCAACCGCACGTGGTGCGGCTGGAAACCCGACCCGCCAACATTGAGGGCAAGGGTGAGGTCAATCAGCGTGCCCTGGTTCGCAACAGCCTGCGCATGCGCCCGGACCGCATCATTGTGGGTGAGGTGCGCGGCGTGGAGGTGGTGGACATGCTGCAAGCCATGAACACCGGCCATGAAGGTTCCATGGCCACCGTGCACGCGAATTCGCCACGCGATGCCCTGACACGCCTGGAAAACATGGCCGGCATGGGTGGCATGTCGATCCCCTCCAAGGTGATGCGCCAGCAGATCAGCTCCGCCATCATGGCCATCATCCAGGTCGCCCGCCTCACCGATGGCAAGCGCAAAATCGTCAGCCTGCAGGAGGTGGTGGGCATGGAAGGCGAGATTGTCACCATGCAGGAAATTTACACCTACACCCAGACCGGCGTTGCCGAGGATGGATCGGTGCTGGGTCACTTTGCAGCCACCGGCGTGCGGCCCAAATTCATGCAGCGGCTCAAAGCCTACGGCATCACCCTGCCAGTAGAGACCTTCGACCAAAGCCTGCGCTACGACTGACGTTATGAGCTCCAGCTATTCCCTGTTCGTGGTGTTTGGCTTTTTGGCCATGGTGCTGCTGGTTGAAGGCGTTTATGTCTACTGGAGCGACACGCGCAGCCCTGAGGTCAAGCGGGTACAGCGCCGCCTGCAGGTGTGGTCGGCCAGCGCCGCAGGTGATGCCCAGGCACCGCTGCTCAAAGACCGTTTGCTGAGCAGCACACCAGAGTTGCATCGGCTGCTGGCGCGGCTACCTGGCGTTGACCGCTTTGATCGTCTCTTGTCGCAGTCCGGTTACGCCAAAACACTGACAAGTTTCATGCTGGTGTGCGGGTGGATGGCGCTTGCTGGCGTGGCCATTGGCTGGCTGGTAGGGCATTCTGTGCTGCTGGCTGGCGTACTGGGTGTGGCGTTTGTGGCTATGACCATTGCCCGGCTGTTCTGGCTGCGCTCGCGCCGGGTCGATCGCATCAACGCCCAGTTGCCTGACGCGCTGGATCTGATCAGCCGGGCGTTGCGCGCTGGCCACGCGTTTTCAGCCGCGTTGGCGATGGTCGGCAACCAGGCCCAGGAGCCCATTGCCAGCGAGTTCAAGTTCACCTTTGGCGAGATCAATTTTGGCATTTCGACCCAAAATGCGCTGCTGAACCTGGCCCGGCGGGTGCCCATCACAGATATGCGCTACTTCGTCATGGCCGTGGTCATCCAGCTGGAGACCGGCGGCAATTTGGCAGAGCTGCTGACGATGCTGGGCAACCTGATCCGCGAGCGTTTCAAACTTCTCGGCAAGATCAAGGTCATGGCCGCAGAGGGCAAGCTGTCGGCCTACATCCTGATTGGTTTGCCGTTCTTTGTGGCCGGTGCCTTGCAGTTTGTCAACCCGGGTTACCTCAACATCCTGCTGACCGACAGCACCGGTATCAAGCTGGTGGTGTCCGCCCTGGTGGGGATGGGCTTGGGTGCGCTGGCGATCTGGCGCATCGTCAAGGTCCGAATCTAGGTGAACGCCATGAACCTGAAACTCTGGATTCTCTTGGCGGTTTTCGCAGCCGTGTCGGGACTGACATTTGGCCTGGGCATGTGGTTGACCAGCAGCCGTGTCCTGGGCAAGCGCTTTGACCACCTTGGTAGTCACACCGAGTCAAGCACGGGCAGCGTCGAACCGGTGACGCAATGGCGGGCCCGCATCGCCAAGATCGCGACACCCTTGGCGCGACTCTCAGCCCCCAAAGAAGGCTGGGAAAACTCGAACCTGCGGGTGCGCTTCATGCACGCCGGTTTGCGCGGCACCGGTTGGCCAATTGCCTTCTTTGCAGGCAAAACCCTGCTAGCACTGACCTTGCCCGGACTTTTTTGGCTGTTTGCCAGCACCGATGTCGCCCCGGCAAATCAGCGTGCCGTCATGCTGGCCTATTTGTTTCTGGCAGCGCTGGGCTACTACCTGCCCAATTTGATGTTGTCGCTGGTGGCAAGTTCGCGCCAGCGAGAGCTGCGAGAGGCGCTGCCCGACGCCATTGATCTGATGACGGTGTGCGTGGAAGCCGGTCTGGCGCTGGACGCCGCCCTGCAACGCGCCGGAGAGGAGATGCATTTGCGCAGCGCAGCACTGGCTGACGAGCTGAACCTGATGACCATCGAGCTTCGCATTGGCTCGACCCGCGCCATGGCGCTGCAAAACCTGGCCCTGCGCACGGGCGTTGATGACATTGAGACCTTTGTCACCACCTTGCTGCAGTCCGAGCACTTTGGTACCAACGTGGCACAGTCGTTGCGGGTGCTGGCTGAGACCATGCGTGACCACCGGCGCCTGCGGGCTGAAGAAACCGCGGCCAAGATTCCGCTGAAGCTATTGTTTCCGCTGATTTTTTTCATCTTTCCAGCGCTGATGCTGGTGCTGCTTGGCCCGGCCATGATCGGCGTCTTCAGAACCCTGTTGCCCACGCTGGGTGGTGGCTAGCAGATGCAACGGACACACACCATGCATACCTCTAACTGCACGTCCCAAGCACCTCATCATCTGCGCGAACGCGGGGCCGCCATAGTTGAGTTCGCTTTTACGGCAATGTTGTTCTTTACCGTGCTGTTTGCCATTATTGATTTCAGTTACCTGTTTTTTGCCAACCTGACCATGCAACATGCGGTGCGCGAAGGGGCGCGTTATGCGGTCACCGGCCAGTCCGGACTTGATCCTATCCCGCAGGGCACAGCGCAAGACCGGTGCGATGCCGCGGTGCAGCGAATTCGAGACCAGTCGATGGGACTGTATGAGCGCATGGTGCCCACGGTGGTTTTCAAAACGGTCAACGCGGATGGCAGCATCACGCCGGTGGCCTGCGCCAACGCCAACCAGATCATTGTGATTGAGGTGAGCTGCGACCTGCCTCTGCTGACGTCGTTTCTCCAGCCATTTTTTGCCAACGGCAAATACAGCTTCAAGGCCAGCACGACGATGAAAAACGAGGCCTTCAAATGAGCCGGGCCTTGCACCGCACAGGCCGGACTCGGGCCAAGGGCAATAGCCTGGTTGAACTGGCTTTCGTTCTGCCCATATTGCTGCTGCTGCTGTGGGGCGTGGTGGATTTTTCCAGAGCCATTCTGTTCAACAACATCCTGGTCAACATGAGCCGCGAAGGTGCCAACCTGGCCTCACGCACGACGCAAAGCCCGCAATTCATCATCGATGCGCTCAACCACACCGCAGCACCTCTGGCCATGGAGGCGCACGGTATGGTCTATATCACCCGGGTCAGGGGCGTCATGGTGGGGTCGGGCGGCGGCACGCTCAAACCGGTGGTGCAAATGCAATACCGTGCCACGCCCGGTGATGCGGCGCTGGGCAGTCAGTTGTCCTGGAAGTGCACCAATTGGGCTGGCACGGGTCAATGCAACTTGCCAGCGGCAGACGCAGATAAGGTGGTGACGCTGCCCTTTGTGCTGGCCCTTGGGGCCGAGCTGTATGTGGTGGAAACCATCTATGACTACGCCCCGCTGACCAACTATGTCATGAAAGCCAACCTGGATTTGTACTCCAGAACCTATCTCTAACCCAAATACCACATCAGGAGCCACCATGCGTTGCCGTCAAAGCCTTTTTCAGCACGGTCAGATATTGATTCTGGCCGCCGTGTCGCTGGTCGTCATCATTGGTTCTGTTGGTTTGGCGATTGATTCCGGTCGCGCCTATGGCGTCAGGGCCAAGATCAACTCGGCAGTGGACGCCGCATCCATCGCCGGCGCACGCGCGCTGTCAGTGGGTGCCGATGACTCGGCTCGAATCGCCGCCGCCCGGCAGGCTGCCAAAGACTTCTATGCCGCCAACTTTCCAGATGACTTTTTGGGCGCAACCGCGGTGCCGCTGACCGACAGCATGATCCAGGTCGCGCACGACCCGTCTGGCTACTGGACCGTCAATGTCACCGGATCGGCCAACATGCCGAGCACGTTTATGGGCATTTTTGGTCTGGACCGGACCGTTGCCGGTGCTGCTGGAACCACCGTGCGGCGGGATCTGGATGTGATTTTGGTGCTTGACACCTCCGGCTCGCTGGCCTCGCCTTCCTCCGCCTTTCCAGCACTGAAGGCCGCAGCCGTCAACTTTGTCAACCGCTTTATCGAGGGTCCCAATGGTGACCGGGTGGGCTTCATCAGCTTCGCCTCGGGTGGTGTGATTGACGTGCCTATCCTAAAGACCGGCGCCAGGGGGTTCGACAAGGCCAGTGTGATTAGTCATATCAACGCATTGAAGACACCCGCTGGCAGCACGGCCGCAGCAGAGGGGATGCGCCTGGCGTTGAATGAAATCAATGGCGTGCCAACCGCCAGTCGTTCCAGTTTACGGATGATCGTGTTTTTTAGTGACGGTGCACCCAATGATGTGCCGGCTGGTTTTTGTTACGGCCCTATTGCGAGCGGAATATGCTGCAACGGTGTCGTCAAGAATGGCAAATGTAAGGCACCCAAAATAGTCCAGGCGGACCCATTGGAAAACCCGCCGCCATTGAAAGGTGATCTGTATTCTGAAACATCAGGACCAGCGACAAGCGCGGCGAAATATTTCTACCGATTTAACCAGCTAAATTCCACGCTTCCCGACTATACGCAGGACACCCTGCCCGCCAAAGGTTTTGCGCTTACCGCCGATCAGGGCATTGAGGTACCCAATAGCGAAATTCCACTGGCCAGTTACAACGACAAGCGGACGCTGACTTTGGTGAATCCAGTCAATGGCACCCTCTTTCCCTACACCAATACCAAGTGCAACGTGAACAAGGCCGCCCGCAATATGGTGGAAAACGTGGCCAATACCGCGCGCAGCCAGCAGATAAAGGTCTACTCAATCGCCTTGGGCGCGGCTGTCAATACCCAGGAAATCACCTTTTGTGGCTATGGCGCCAATGATTCGGGTAGCAGCATTTTGAAGCGGCTGGCCAATACCTCTGACTCCGATACCCGCAACGATGCGCAGCCCATCGGCCTCTACGCCTGGGCCGCAACCGCCAGCGAACTCGACAACGCGTTTTCGACCATCGCCAGCGAAATTTTGCGATTGAGTCGCTAGGCGAACTTCTTTATTTCAACAAGGAAAGATCATGAAAACAACACTTGCCATGCTTGTCAGTGCATGCGTCGTCGCCTGCTCAGTGGGGCTGAGTGCCTGCGGTGGCGGTGGCGGCGGTACGACCACCTGCACCAGCGGCATTGCCGGCCTTTGCGACAAGCTCAGCGATCCCGGAACTACCCCTGTCGTTGGCAGCGTTTTCATGCAGCTTGCGCTGACCGACGGGGCCGGTACCACCGTGACATCGGTGGCGCCTGAGCGTGCGGGGGTACTCCATGCCGCAGTGGCAGATGGCAGTGGCAAGCCGGTGCCCAACACTGCCATCACCTTTACCAGCACCGACAAGACGGGTGCGTTCGTGCCCGCCTCCGGCACCGCCCTGACGAATGCCGCGGGCCTGGCGCAAGTAGGCCTGGTGGCGGGAGCGCAGACAGGCGCTTTCACCGTCACTGCGACTGCCGCCGTGGGTGACAACAGCCTGGTGGCGCGGGTCAGTTACACCGTGGCATATCCGACGCTTGCCTTCAGCCAGATCACCTTCGTTTCGGCGCTTCCGCAAAATATTGCCATCAAGGGCACCGGTGGCCCCGGACGCCAGGAATCATCCACCGTGACCTTCAAGGTGCTCGACAAGAGTGGCAAGCCGGTGGCGGGTACGTTGGTCAACTTCTTTGTGTTCAGCAGCACCGGCATCACGACTGGCACCGGGGGCCTTACATTGAGCCCGAACTCTGCCTATTCGGGTGCTGACGGCAGCGTGTCCACCGTGGTTCAGTCGGGTATTGTCAATACCCCAGTGCGCATCTCGGCAACGATTAGCGGCTCCAACCCGGCGGTGACCAACCGGAATACCGGACCAGAACAGCTTTTCGCTGAGCACTCAGCTATTCAACGTTGAAGGTATGAGTGTCGATGGATGTGCCTCACCGACGGGCTCAAAAATCAACGTCATGCTGTCCGACCACTTCAACAATCCGGTGCCCGACGGAACCGCAGTGAGCTTCACCACTGAAGGGGGATCCATCGGGGCATCCTGTTTGACAGGACTTGGCAGCTGCGCCGTTGACTTTTGCGCCGCTGCGCCACGACCGGCAGACGGCCGTGTCACGGTTCTTGCGTATGCACTTGGCGAAGAGAGCTTCTCGGACGACCCAATGATAAAGGATGGCATCAACCGCTATGACCCCGGTGAGCCGTACCAGGATTTGCGCGAACCCTTCCGCTACGACCGGGCCGTGAGCAACGCGCAGGCGATGGCCGCCAACTTACCCACATATAGCTCCGCGATGCCTGCAACAGGTGAGCCATTTATTGATACCGATG
>JFJP01011899.1_pt1 | contig 13458 bp, 11 predicted proteins | sample 431651 | NCBI WGS metagenome assembly JFJP01 (sample SAMN02602958, study PRJNA72255) | Microbial mat metagenome, whole genome shotgun sequencing project. | biome: fresh water; feature: sink hole; material: water; isolation source: purple microbial (photo- and chemosynthetic) mats found in...
TTCCTAAACAAAGAAGGATTTATAATGAATGTGATCTTCAAAATCCCTCAAGAAAGCCCTCGCTATTCTGAAGATTCAGCCTATTTAACTGAAAAAATTTCTTTAATCATTCAAGAATCGATTGAAGAAGGCAGAAATCGGATTTTTATTTACACTAATTTGAAACGCGGCTTGCCGCTGGAGAATATTAACAAGGTCGCTGGGCCTTTTGTGGAGGCTTGGGCGCTTGAACAATTTGAAACTGTAGCCGCTGAAGGGGAGAATAAATATGAATTGATAAATGTACAGGCAGGAAAACGGCTTGATCCTTTCGATCTTATTCTTCAGTTCAAACGAAAGCGAGATAAAACTGATTATCTATCGGCAAACGTGGACGTTAAAGCAACATCCGATGATATAAAGACTTCAGGGAAAAGCCCCAATATAACATCTTTTGCTAGAGTCAGATCGGAGTATGTTGAAGACCCTGATTACGTTTTTATTATCCTTTCACTAAAATATAGAGTCTATGGCGAAAAAGATGCTCTATCCACTATGACAAATGGGGTTATGGAAGTTGTCTCTTCCGCTGTTTACGACTTAAAGTATATTTCGGCTCCAGACATTCGCTACAATCCAGCTTTAGGCACAGGCCAATTGCAAGTTCGTGACATATACTATGTAGAACTGGAAAAGCGAACAACTTGGCAATTCCTTCAAATGCTTGATGCTAAATTTATCCGTTCTAAAGGCGAAGCAGCATGGCTTAAATTAGCAAAAAAACATGCATGGATCAAGGATATAGAATGATAAAACCTTCTCAACTCATCTGTGGTGATGCAATTACAGAAATGGCTCGGCTTCCTGCCAATTGCATTGATCTCATTATCGCTGATCCTCCTTATAATTTGGGCAAAGATTACGGTAATAATAAAGATGCAAGAACGAGCGAAGAATATACTTTCTTTACCCAAAATTGGCTTGAGCAGGCAATTCGGTTGCTTAAATCTACAGGTTCAATCTATGTTTTTATGGGAGTTAAATTTATTTCGAGGCTATTTTTGCTCCTGCAAGATGATTTCAAATTGAACTTTAATGGTTGGATTACTTGGCATTACACCCAGGGAATGGGCCGCAAGAGAGGTTTTTCCCCAAGACACGAGGACATTCTTTATTTTACAAAAACCCAAGAGTTTACCTTCAATTTAGATCAGATTCGGATTCCCCAAAAGTATTATAGACAACGAAATAATATGGCGGGTGCAAACCCTGGCGATCTTTGGGAATTTGCTCATGTGCATTTCTGTAGTGCGGAGCGCGAGAAACATCCCACCCAAAAGCCTGAAGCCTTAATCGAACGCATTATAAAGGCTAGTTCTAATCCTGGTGAGACCATCTTAGACCCCTTTGCGGGGAGCGGCACAGCATGTAAAGTAGCAAAAGTGTTGAACCGAAATTGGCTTGGGATTGAGCTAAATCCAGAATATGTTGCTCTATGTCAAAAACGGCTCGCTTCCTCGTCTGATTCTGCCTTATTTGATACTATTGATCCTCGAATTCAAAGATTACCAAAAGACTTGCAGAAGAAAGCAAGTCTAAAATTACCTGATTTTGAGTAATAGCGAAAAAGCGCCTTATGCACTTCGACATTTTGACTCTTTTCCCCGCGATGTTTGTGGGGCCCTTTAGCGAAAGTATCCTCAAACGGGCGGAGCAGGCCGGCCTAATTTCGTTCACTTTGAGCAATATCCGCGCTTATGCTACAGATCGCCATCGGACAACGGATGACGCGCCTTATGGCGGTGGTGCGGGCATGGTGCTGAAGCCTGAGCCCTTGGCGGCGGCGATTCGGGCGACATTTTCACCAAATGAACCCCCGCCGCCTGTCATTCTCTTGAGTCCTGATGGTGAGGTTTTTACGCAAGCGCTGGCGCAGGAATTGGCCCTTTTGCCGCGGCTAGTTTTGGTTTGTGGGCATTATGAAGGGGTCGACGAGCGCATCCGCTCGGCTTTGATCAGCCGCGAAATCAGCATCGGGGATTATGTTTTGACAGGGGGCGAATTGGCAGCGATGGTGCTTGTGGATGCGGTGGCCCGCTTGGTTCCAGGGGTTTTAGATGCTGAATCTGTTGCTGAGGAAAGCCATAACGAGGCTTTATTGGAATATCCGCATTATACGCGCCCCGCAAGCTGGGAGGAGCAAACCATCCCCCCGATTTTGGTTTCAGGCCATCACGGCGAAGTTGCCAAATGGCGCAGGCAACAACAGCTGGAACGCACGCTCCTGCGGCGACCAGATTTGCTGGCTCGCAGCCTGGCGGCGGGTTGGCTCACCCCGCTTGACCTAAAGTTTTTGGCTACGCTTGGCTGGCCACCTGAAAAACCAACTTAGGACTGATTAAGCATTTTCTTCAGCGCTATCGTGGATTTGAGTCAAACCCAATTTGACGGCTTCAGCTTGCTCCCGAAATGAGGCCGCTAAACCCGTGATTACTTGCAATTCGCGCTGTTCTAAATCCACAATTCGCACAACATGGGTTTGTTGAATCGCTTCCAAACGCACAATACTGCGACTTAACCGTTGCTCTAGATCGCGCACCCAGCTATCTATCCGTTCCAACCAAGAAGTCAATTGGCGCAAATACCGCTCATCAGTCTCGTGCAAAACACTAGTCCGTTCGTCAACCTGATGCCGTAAATCCTCGATGCGCTCGTGATTGAGCATAAATCGTTCGTTCGTAATGCGCTCTACGCGTTTGATTTCTGTGATCAGACCGGGGAATTGGTTGGCAACTTCGGTTATCTGGGCCGGTAAAGCCTCCGCAAAAAGCTCGATTCGTTCATGAATTTCATCAACTTGACTAATTTTGGAGTTTTGTTCTTCCAATAAAGTGTTTAGGCCTGCAATCAATTGCTGGGTTTCAATAATTTGGCGACGCAAGCTATGCTTCTCAACCTGAAGATCATCGCTTACCCGGCGTGCTTCTTGAAGCACAACTCCATCCGCTTCGTGCATCTGATCTATTTGCCGGGCTAGTTGGCGAATTCCTTCATCATATTCTTTAATTTGGGCTTGAAGCGAGAGCATTTTTTGATCACCGTCTTCGATACGGGCGAACCAAGGAAAGACATAATCCCGATCTTGCTTTCGGGACTCAGCTAATTGTTGAATCTGAACCTGAATTTCACGAATAGGCTTGATGCTCTCATCAATTTTCACCAGGGCTGTTGCAACTTCTTTGCGTAAACCGAGGATATCTCGCTTGGAACGCTCAACTAAAAGCACTGCGTCTTCGGCATAGCGTTCCAAAACTCCCTGAATTTGGCTAACTGTAGCTTCAGTTTTGCGAGTTTGCTCCATAGCCCAATGATAGCGACTGGTTTGTTCTTTGAGTTGTTGGCGCAAATCGTCTATTTGGCCCTGCAAATAGACGATTTGCGTTTGTTCTTGCGCGTGAACGCGCTCTTCTTCATATTTTGTCGTGAGCTTGGTAATTGGATTCATCCTTAAGATCCTTGTTGCAAAGCCTGGAGAGCAGCAGAAAGCTGAAGATCCCCTGTATAGAGGGCCCGCCCAACAATGGCCGCTTCGACTCCCGTCTGAGCTAACCTAAGCAAATGTTCGATTTGAGCGATTCCCCCGCTGGCGATAATGGCGGGCCCAGTGGGGCTGACAAGCGCCGCTGTCGCGGCAAAATTTGGCTCCGTCAGCGTGCCGTCACGGGCTATATCTGTGTAAATTACTCGTTTTATTCCTAAATTAGTCATCTGCTTCACGAGGTCTGGGGCCTGCATTGGTGCAAGCGTAACCCAGCCCGCCGTCGCAACTTGGCCGTCTCGCGCATCAACCCCAAGAATAATTCTTTCACCAAACCGCTTGAGCATCCGCTCCACAAACGCTGGATCTTGCACCGCCGCCGTGCCCAAAATCACGCGGTCAACCCCAAGCGCCAGAACCGCCTCGATGTCAGTTTCACGGCGCAGCCCGCCCCCAAGCTGTAACGGAACCTTGACCGCCCGCACGATGGCCGTTACGGCAGCCGTGTTGACCGGGTGGCCAGCCTTCGCGCCATCCAAATCTACTAAATGGAGCCGGGTGGCCCCTTGAGCAACCCAACGTTCGGCTACAGCGGCAGGATTTGTATCATAAACCGTAGTTTGGGCGAAGTCACCCTGAAAAAGCCGAACACATAAGCCATCTTTGAGATCAATTGCGGGGATTATTTGCATTTTTCTAGCCACACCCTTTGTTAGAAAAGGTTGTTTTCAATGATCTTACCGAAAACGTGGTTAAGCACAAGGTTCAAAGGCCACACTGAAGTCTTCTCAGACCTATTTGTACCAGATGTTAAAGATTGTGTCAAGTCGATTACCCAGGGCTAAAGCGCCTGGGCTTGCATCGGGGCCCGAAGGTTGGACACCAGAGGCTGCTTGACGGCAGCCCACTTAATCTTGTTACGGCATTCCCATCCGCATTGCAGGTATAACCACACTTTTTGCACTTAAAACTGGCTTGCGAAACCCGATTTGCGCGTTCGGTCTGCCCACAGTGGCTGCATTTTTGCCTGGTGGACCGTGGGTCGATTAAGACCATCAGAAGACCCATTTTCCTGGTCGAAGCGCTTTATAAAAATTGATTTAGCCCTACTTAGAGCCTTTGCAACACAATATACGCAAACATACTCAACTTTTTTTGCCATGGTTGAAAGAAATTCTCTAAATTGCGCCAAAAACGATAGCTCTTTCCTGGCATAAACTCGCGGAATGCTAAACCGCCTGCAAGAAGATAACAAAAAGGCATGATTGGCTGCAAAGTACGGATTTGCCAGCGAGGAAATTCTTGTTGAAATTGCTTGCGATCTCGCTCAAAAAGCAACCAAGGCAATGCACCATTTGCGCCCGAAAGCGGGCCCAAAGAAGGAAATTCCCACTTTGGGGCAGCGGGCTGAAAAGGCTCATGGTGCAATTTAGTGTAAATTAGCCGCGACCAGGGGGTAACCCACGGCTCCAGCATTACAATAACTCCGCCTGGCCGCACGCAGCGTGTGGCTTCGGCAAAAAAGCGGCGCGGCTGAGGGATGTGATGTAACACATTAACGAACACGATTCCGCGCAAAGTCTGAGCTTTGAAAGGTAATTCTTGACCATCTAAAACTGCATGGACGTTTGGGCAACGAAAAAGCTCCGAAGCAAGCAGGTTGGGAATAACAGTTTCTAAAAAGCCTGCGCCTGCACCCAGTTCTAAGATTGGTTCTTCGCCAGGCGGGATTGCTTTGGCAAGTAAAGCATACCATTCTTGATAGATCTGGCGCAGAAAAGCCTTTTCTTGAATGATTTGTCGTCTAAGATGAGTTGTCGCAGGATCATCTATATTCAAATTGTGGGTTAATGGATGGGCTAACCATTTTTTAAGCAAGGTCTTTCTCACTTAAACATGTTAAAGAGATTTTCAGACAAACTTTATGCGTCTAGCCGCAAAAGAAGCCATTTTAAGTAAAAGCCAACCATGCTTCCAACGGTGGATATTAGTTTCACCATAGGCTCGTTCCCGATAGCGAATGGGCAAATCTACGATTTTTAGGTTAAGTTTTGCAGCCCCAAAAAGTAGGTCAAAATCGCCAAAGGGGTCAAAATCGCCAAAATAAGCGCGATTGGCAGCAATCAACGCATAATCCTTTTTCCACAAGGCTTTTGTCCCACAAAGGGTATCTTTAATTGATTGTCCCAGCAGCCAAGAGAAAGCTAAACTAAAAAACTTATTGCCTACTAAGTTTAGAAAACGCATTGCCCGCTTTTCCATCGGGTAAACTAAGCGCACACCATTTATGAAATCTCCTTTTCCAGTAAGCAAAGCATTGTAGAAACGGGGTAAATCTTCTGGCGGCACTGTTAAATCAGCATCCAGAATCATCAAAATCTCGCCTTCGGCGTGGGCAAACCCCAGTTTTACCGCATCCCCTTTACCTATCCCTGTCTGTTTCAACAGTTTACATTGACATTCAGGATGTTTCGTGCTTTCTTGAGCAATGACAGCGTAGGTATCATCTTTTGAATGCCCCTCAACAAAGATAAGTTCCGTTCCGCGCCCCAGCTTTGGCGTGCGTTTGAAGATTTGTGGGATATTGCCCGCTTCATTTCTGGCAGGAATAACCACTGAAACAAGAGGTTCTTGGCTTAAATGCTTTTTTTGTTGCTGCAAACGGGCCACAATCAGGTTGGTCAAAGCAAGCTGATTGAAAGGCCAAAGTTTCACAAGAAAATGGTTGAAAAAAAGATCGAGGAAAGGAGTCGAAAAGGGCCAAATTATTTCTTGCCGCTGCTGAATAACCTCAAAATCAGCAAGATAAAGAAGATTTGTAATGTCTTCTACCGTCAACCAATTTTGATATAACGTTGGTTTCGCCAAGCCAAACCGTTTAGTTAAAGCAAGTGGCTGTTCCCAAAGCCGACTATACATATTCAAAAGCAGGCGCGTGCGCGGAGTTGCCAAGCGGGAAAGTTGTTCCAAAAGAGTCTGCACATCCCAAACATCATTTACTAAATCAGAGAGAATAATTACATCAAAAGTTGTATTAAGTGCAAGACTTTGGGCATCTGCTTGCAGAAAATGAAGCTCAGGATGCTTTTCCCTTGCTCTACAGAGAATTTCCTCTGAGAAATCAACGCCAACTCCTCTAGCGGGTTTGAGCGCCGCCAGCAAATCACCTTGGCCACAACCAATTTCAAGAATAGATTTTCCTGGAGCTACGATGAATTGATAGATTTGAGTTACTCTTTTATGATAATAGCGGCTCCAATTGCGCGAATTTTTCAAATCTGAATTCTTCGCAACTTCATTCCAATGCTTTCTCCGCGCCTGGCGATGAGCAGCATGAGTTGCTTGTTCAGGGTTAAGAATTTTCATTGTAACCTCCTTTGCCTATGGATTTTGTGAGTTCTGAATCGACTCAACCACAAAGAAATGATATTTTCGCTCGCTGATAAATGGGTCTTCGATCAAATCAGGCATTGGTTTAGCACAAAGCTGTATAAATTCAGACTTTTTAGGTAACAGATTACTTGGTGTAAGTAACCAAACAGCTTTACCATCTGAAAGATTAAGCAGACTAAGCAGCGTAAGATTGGAAGAAATAAGCTTTGAGAGCTTTTGAAAATCGGGTCGATAGAGAAGAGGTTGCATCGCCTTGCTTAAATCACTTTGGCGAAGAGTGGGCAAGTGAGTTTGTTGCTCATCGTTTGTTATTTTGAGTGCTGAACTGGGATTGAAATGGACAAAAAGAGAATGGTTGCCTGAATCACAAGTTTGTTGAGGAAAGGTCAATGGATGATAGCTCAACTTCAGTAGAAGCGGACCTAAAAAGAGCAAGCCTCCTAAAATGATTGCAAAAGCAAACAAGCCATTTGAAGGCAAGATAGTGCTTGAGGAAGATGATTTAAGCTGATAGATCTGTTTTTTTCTTTGCTCTGTAATCAGATTGTAAAGCTGAACTGTTCCCATTGTAGCTAAAGCCGCAGAAATAGGTATGGTTGCTGCATATACCCGCATTTCACCATCATCTATAGGTGGTAAAAAGGGTACTGAGAGCCAAATTCCTAGTGTTAGCCAACCAAGAAAAGAATTGATCTTATCTTTACGTTGAATTAGCCAACCACCAAAGCCTAAAAGATGGAAGAGATGAAAGATGGGGCTTGCGAAGCCAAGAAAGGAAAAAGCGCCAATGCCAGCAGGCGTGCCTCGTGGGTCAAAGTAGTTTTGCCAAGCGCGAAAAACCCCTTGCACAAGGCCTAATGGTTTTCGGCGAAATACCTCTAAAGCTAAAGAATAGGCTCTTTGAGAACTTTCGGCTTCAGGCAAAGCGTTCAATTCTGGATAATCCCGAAAAACCTGCGTCCAGTTTTTGCCTCCAACCACTTGGCCATATAAGGTATAAGCAGCATTTGAGAAAGTTCTATCGTTTGGTGAACTGGTAACTTTGAATAAAAGGCTATTTAAGAGCAAGCCTAGAAGAATTGCGCTTGTGCTACCAAGCAAAAAAGTCCAAGAAATCCGTGCTTTTCCGCGAAAAGCTAAAGTTCCCCACAGAATAAAAGCTGGTAAAACGAAAAAGGCTCCAGCCCGCGCCGCCAGAGCTAAAGTGAGCAAAAAGCCCCCCAAAAAGATGCCATAAATTTGATTTTGATTTATTCCACGCCATAAAATTGCAAAAGCAGTGGCCCCTAATGTTAAACCCAGATTTTCTGTGAGCGTTGTTCCGCTAAAACGACGATAAAAGAAGAATAAAACTGTTAAAATTAGTAGGCCTGCAACAGTTCCATGCGTTTTCTGAACTTCACGGGCGGCAAAAAAACAGGCAAAGGCAGTTATGGCTACGAGAAGAGCGAGCGTAAGCGGGAGATTTTGTGCAGTTAGGCCCAGAAACGTTGCTAAAAATGAGGGAAAGAGGGGGCGCGAAGCGGATACGGTTGATAAAGTATATCCTGCTAACAAGCGCTGGGCATCGAGATAATAAATACTTGCATCAGCCCAAGGTAAAAGCCCCCCAATCAGCATCCAACTTGTAAGACCATTGCTCCAGGCTGCTTTCAAAGGTAAACCAAAAAGCAGCAAGGTCAAACTTAGACTGAGAAGTTTTCCTAACCAGCCATTCAGCCGATAAGCGGGGTAAATGAGGAGCGCAATTGCAATAAAAACTGAAATAAAGCCATAACGAGCATAAAGACCAATATCTCTTGGAACGTTAATTGCAAAAATCCCTGCATAAAGAAGCAGGGAGATTGCAAGACAGCCAAAAGAAAGCAAATAATTCTGGAGCCGCGCTGCTATTTTTGCATTTTGGGCCGAAACAAATTCGTTCAAAGCTTCATTCGTGATCGTAGAGCGTGACAAAATTCCGCAGCAAGGTAAGTCCCCAATGCCCACTTTTCTCAGGGTGAAATTGGACTGCGGCTAGATTTTCATGCAGCAAAACACTGGGAAACGTAAGCCCATAATCTGTTTGGCCAGCGATTAAGGCCGAATCCACGTCAGCGCAGTAGTAAGAATGCACAAAATAAAAGTCGCTTTTGTCAGGAATGTTTGCGAAAAGAGGATGATTAGCTCTTTGTGCGGTATAACAGACTTGATTCCAACCGATCTGAGGCACTTTCTGGCCACCTGGCAGCTGTCGAACCGTGCCTGTAATGCTGTTCAAACAAGGATGTAATCCAAATTCTTCGCTTTCAGTGCAAAGGATTTGCATCCCGACGCAAATGCCGAGAAAAGGCCGATGCTTGGCAATGACTTGAAGCAAAACTTCGCGCAAACTGAGGCTTTCTAAACTTTGCATCGTATCGCGGGTTGCGCCAACTCCTGGTAAGACAAGAACCTTTGCTTCGCGCACGACTTGCGGATCATCTGTAACTTGAACGGTGGCTCCAACATGTTCCAAAGCTCTTACAACGTTTGGAAGATTGCCAGCCCCATAATTTATGACGGTTATCATTTTAATTACTTGTTTATGCTTGAGCAAAAAGTGGATGACGCTTGTGGATATTCGCAATTACGGTTTGTAAATCAGGTCCAGGCTTATCAATGGCCCCAATCGAGTCTTTCTCAAGGCTGCGCCCTAATAAAACTCGAAATGCTGCCACCACACATGCCCCTAAAGCATCAAGATTATAACCCCCTTCCAAAGCCATAACCAACCGCCCCGCACAAAGTTCGGTAGCGGCGGCGACCAGAAGCTGCGTTAGGCGAGCATAACCATTGACCGAAAGTAACATAAGCCCAAGCGGGTCGCTCCAATGTGCGTCATAGCCTGCGGAAACTAGAATTAGCTGAGGCTTCCAGTGGCGGAGCGCAGGGAGAAGCACCTGCTCAAAGACCTTTTCGTAACCTTCATCCCCAACCCCACTGGGCAGCGGAAGGTTAAGCGTCGCGCCGACAGCCGTACCGCTTCCAACTTCATTGAGCGAGCCAGTGCCTGGATAGAAAGGCGAAAGATGCGTTGAACAATAGAGGACATGCGGATCACTGTAAAAAATATCCTGGGTTCCGTTGCCATGATGCACATCAAAATCTACGATGGCCACACGCTCTAGCCCTAAAACTTGATGAGCATAGCGAGCAGCTACCGCGACATTATTGATCAAGCAAAAACCCATTGCCCGTTTGGGAGTGGCATGGTGACCAGGTGGGCGAACCAAAGCGAAGGCATTTTGACATTCACCCTTGCTCACTGCCTCCACCGCTCGCACCACCCCGCCCGCCGCCCAGACCGCCGCTTCCCACGAAGCACTATTCATATAGGTGTCGGGGTCTAAATAGCCTCCCCCACTTTGGCTAAAACGTTGAATGGTCTCTAAGTAGTTTGGGCTATGGACAGCCTTTAACTCAGACTCACTGGCAGCGCGGGGCGGAATTGCCAGGAGATCATTCAGCAGCCCACTGGCTTCCAAAGCCTTTTCAATCGCCCATAAACGCTCGGCCCGCTCAACATGCTGGAAGTCATTGTGTGTATGGTAACGCGGATCCGTGAGAATCGCAGTTTTCATTGCTTTACCTTCGCATTATTGATAGATAACGGATTAAACCACAAAAAACGTTTGTCAAAAAGGAAACTGCGACGAAGCAACGCAAACCTAAGCTAGGCAAGGACCATTCCGCTCCGTTTTGGTAGAAAGATGTCTTTGATCTGGTTATCCACGATCTTGTAAGTCTTGCTATTGAACAGATTTTGAACTATTTGTTGCTGATAGGGGACATCGGTGAGCGGCAAGTCGAAAAAAACTGATTCAGCAGAGGGATTCAAGATCACAAAAAGACTCTCTTGCGAATTCCAACGGGCAAAAGCATAGATTTGGGAGGGTTTACGAGTGAGCAAAGTCTGAAAAGAACCTGTCCGGAGCGCAGGGTGTTTATGCCTAAGCCGAATGCAACTTTGCACCCAATTGCGGAGATCATGATTCCAGGCCGTTCCATCCCAGGGAAAACAGCGTCTACAATCAGGGTCTTTAGCGCCTTCTAGGCCAATTTCGTCCCCATAATAGATGCAAGGCGCACCAGGAAAAGTCATTTGAAAGAGGATCGGGGCATAAAACTTGCTTATTTCGCCCCCAGCTGCGGTCCGAAAACGGGCAATATCATGACTTCCTAGTAAGTTAAGTTGGGCTAAAGTCGCTTCCCAAGGATAGAGCTTTAGTAACTTTTCAATTCCTTCTGCAAAGGCTGAAACTGGTAAAGTTTCGTGGGCAAAGAAGTCGCGGCAAAGATCGCAAAAAAGATAATTCATCACCGCATCAAATTGAGTACCATCCAGCCAAGGCGAAGCATCTTGCCAAATTTCCCCCACAAGATAGGCTTCGGGGTTTACAGCCTTCACTAGCGCCCTGAATTTGCGCCAAAATTCATGATCACTTATTTCGTTGGGGACATCAAGTCGCCAGCCATCGATTCCCTTTTCAAGCCAATAGCGAGCAACATTCAGAATATATTGCTCTACTGGTGGATGCGCCACATTGAGTTTTGGCAAGGAGCGGATGTTCCACCAACTAGCATAGTTAGCAGGCTGTGTTTCGTCGTAGGCGTTTAAGGGCAGCGCTGTCGGATGAAACCAGTTGAGATAAGGAGATTCGGCTTGATTTTCCAAAAGATCAGTGAAAGCAAAGAAGCCTCGCCCCACATGATTAAAGACCCCATCAAGAATGAGGCGAATGTCTCGCTTATGAGCTTGCTTTACTAATTCCTGGAAGGTTTCAAGTCTACCATATTGGGGATCGATCTGGAAATAATCAGTCGTATTGTATTTATGATTCGAGGCCGCAAGAAAAATGGGATTCAGATAAAGCGCCGTAATGCCTAAATCTGTTAAATAATCTAAATGATTGATAATTCCTTGAAGATCGCCGCCCATGTAGTTGGAAATGGTTGGCTTTGTGCCCCAAGGCAAAGCTCTTTTGAAGGGGTTTTGAACGTCACCATTCGCAAAACGTTCCGGGAAAATTTGATAAAAAACCGCGTTCTTTACCCAAGTAGGGGTAAGGAAGGGCGCACTGTGGTTGGACATAGATAAACCTCAACAAGCTACTCTTCATGCAGAGGCTAGAATTTGATTCGGGCGCGAAGCATTAGATTCTGCTAATGTTAGGCAAAGATAACACGAAGCGGTCAGAAAGTCAAGAATTTTCGGGGTTTTAGCTTTGGCTTGAGAGAAAACCTTTCAAAGTAAAACGCTTTGTTTATCCTATTGTTAATCTGGCATTCATCTTTCTGTTATTTTTTAGATAAAAACCTTGAAAATAGCTTTGGAAGAGCTTTTATCTTAACCTCTTCCAAAGAAAAATCGTTACCTAGGTCTACTTCCAAGCAAGATAAGCTCTTTAACAAGTTAAGCACTTATACTTTAGACCCAAGGAGATTTTTTCTTCTTTGTTAAAAATTCGTTAATAAGCGATTGAAAGTGCATGATACTAAGCGTAATCGTAAAGTATTTAATTCAAAACTGAGAAAGGTATTGACTCTTGGTTAAACTTAGCTTATAATGTCTAGTGTAAGTTCAGATTCTAGCGTAATATACCACTTTGCACAGAATAGGAATCTGTTACGAAAGTAGACAGAAACCAGACGCAGAATAATTTTGATAATAAAGAAAGAGCTTTTCACGGTGAGGTAGCATAAGTTCTATGCTAAAGTAAACGAAAGGAACCAGCCTATGCGGTTTAGCGGCGACGACCTGTGGACTTGCTGCTCTCTCGGCAAACACTGAGGAGCAACCTGGGCACCAAAGACACAGCGAGCCAGTGGTGCAACCGGCTACCGCTTTTCAAGGTCTAAGTGGGTAGCCGACATTGGAAGTCGGTTTTTTGAGTTTCGTTCGATTCGGGATCTTCCCCAAAGAAAGTTCGCATCGGTTTCGATGTTTTCAGGAGGAAAGCAATGAAACGCTCTAGTTCGTTAATTATGGTAGTGCTGCTGGCCATCACGATGGTGCTGCCACAGACACACGCCAACGCAGGCGGGGCCCTCCAAGCCCCTCAAACTCAAACTGGCCCGGCCACTTCCTGGTCCGCCCAGTGCCGGAACGAGACGGTTGATGTTTTAGGTACAGGCTTGGTTGGAGTTCTTAGCCAAACCCAAACCAACTTAACGATTCCCAGTGACGCAACGTGGTCAACCATTCAGGTCGGGGGCGCTGGATATAAGAAAATCCCGCCCACATCCGTTAATCTTAATTTTGCGGACGGAAGCCAAAGCGTGCTTGCCAGCCCCGCAACGTACTTGTTAGCAACAGCCTCAGATTTTAAGAAGATTGCCCCTCCTCTCATGATGGCCTACCAATTCTTGGCAAATGGCAAGCCAGGAAATGTGGGTGTTAAGCTGTTTGAGACAAAGCCACCAACGACAACGGGCGAAGCAGTAGTAGCCTATTATGGCAAACCAACGGTTGATAAATTTACTACCGTTGGCGCAACTACGCTCCAGTATGCTTGGGGAGGCGAAAA
>JFJP01039446.1_pt1 | contig 13458 bp, 10 predicted proteins | sample 431651 | NCBI WGS metagenome assembly JFJP01 (sample SAMN02602958, study PRJNA72255) | Microbial mat metagenome, whole genome shotgun sequencing project. | biome: fresh water; feature: sink hole; material: water; isolation source: purple microbial (photo- and chemosynthetic) mats found in...
ATGGCTGGAAAAGGGTCGTCCCTATCTGAAACGCCCGTTGATCTGTAAGGACATTCAACTCACGGCAGAAGAGATCATGGAGAGTTATGTCTCCTTTCATTCCGATCTGCTGGAGCAGACCGGCAGCCGCACCCCCCCTTTATTGCCGTCTGAGTACACATTGGTTGAAAAACAGATGAAAAAAATCGGACGGAATGAAAAATGCCCCTGCGGCAGTGGTAAAAAATATAAAAAATGCTGCGCGCTACAGCCAACGGATTCAAAAAAACCTGATTTATAATATCGTAATCGCATCATTATAAGTGGTCAGAGATTCAAGGCCCTTGTCTGTTACGAGCAATGTATTTTCAATGCCCACCACCCCTTTTCCCGGTATCACCAGTTTGGGTTCCAACGCTATGATCATGCCTTTTGCAAGGGCAAGGGCCTGACCTTGAGCAATAAACGGGAATTCATCCAGTTCAAGGCCGATGCCGTGGCCGGTAAACCGGATTCGTCTTTCACTGGCGCCCATGAAATAATCTTTATATCCTTTGGCTTCTGCATCAGAGATCATCATGTCATAAATTTCCCCTGCACTGACTCCGGGGATGGCTTTCTGCCTGACCCTTTCCTGGATTTCCAGCATGGCCTCATGGGCCTTTAAGAGATCATCCGAAAGGCTGCCGAGAGAAAATATCCGGGTATGGTCACTGGTATAGCCGTTGAGGACGAACACATAATCCACGAGAACGGGTTCGTTGCGTTTGATGATATTAAATCCCGGTCCCTGGGCAATGCTGGGGTTAATTCCCATGCCGCCCGTGGGGGAGGCAAAGGAGCTTGGAACCGCGGCTCCCGGTCCTGCCATGATATGGCCGTAGAAAAGATCATTGTCCCACATCCGCATCCGGATGAGACCCTGGTGCCCCAGGCTTCTGGCATAGGCCTCCAGCATTCCTGCAAATTCGATTTCAGTTAATCCCTCCTTGATCAGATCCGGCACTTTTGCGGCTACCTTATCGGCCATCCGGGAACTTTCCCGCATGAGACTGATTTCATAGTCGGATTTGACGGCGCGCTGAAGGCGGATTTCCGGGGAGATATCCATGGGTTTTGAACCGGAAAAAATTTTCTGAAATAAAAAATACTGGTTGGCGGAAAGGACATCCAGTTCAAGACCCAGGGTTTTTGGAACCCTGTACCCGAATTCGACCAGAGTAGACGGGATGTCTTTTGGGCTGACAAGAGATATCACCTGTTCAAGACCGGACTCCACCTTTGCCCGCTCAAAATCCTTGAAGATCATGAGCAAGGGTTTGCCTTGAACGGGGACGTAAAGCCAGCCCTGCTGAGCTGTGCCGGAATAATAGAACATGTCGGCTTTCTGCAGAATCAAGGCCCCATCCATATGACTGTTTTCAAGTCTTTTCTGAAATGCGGCAATCCTTGTCTGCTGTTCTGGCTCAGGCGTGGTTCGGTTGAATCGGGTCATCTGGAATCATTCACTTTTTTTTTAACCATGAAGCTCATGAAGACCATGAAGTTTGCTGTCTTCATGTCCTTCATGGTTATAATAAATCCGGCATTCCATCCCGGGAACGGTCACTTTCTATTTATAATCGTAAAACCCTTTTCCGGTTTTTCTTCCCAGCCAGCCGGCTTCCACATACTTTCTAAGGAGCGGGCAGGGTCTGTATTTGGAATCCTTAAATCCATTGTAGAGAGTATCCATAATGGCCAGACAGGTGTCAAGGCCAATGAGGTCTGCCAGAGCCAGGGGGCCCATGGGATGGTTGGCGCCAAGCTGCATGACCGTATCAATATCTTCTTTCTTTCCTACACTCTGATAGAGGCAGAATATGGCTTCGTTGATCATGGGCATGAGGATTCGGTTGGCGATAAAGCCAGGGAAATCATTGGCTTCAGCCGGGGTTTTTCCGAATTTTTCACTGAGCTTCCAGGTCAGATCAAAGGTTTCTTTGGATGTGGCAAGGCCCTTGATGACTTCAACCAGCTTCATCACGGGCACTGGATTCATGAAATGCATGCCGATGACCTTGTCCGGCCGGGAGGTTCTGGCGGCAATTCTTCCGATGGGGATGGAAGAAGTATTGGTGGACAAAATCACATGGGACGGACAGATTTTATCCAGGTCTTCAAAAATTTTAAATTTTAAGTCTTCTCTTTCCACAGCCGCCTCAACCAGAAAATCCACAGATGCCATGTCCTTTAAATCCGTGGTGGTTTTGATCCGGCCAAGAATACCCTTCATATCGGCTTCAGAAATTTTTTCTTTTTTCACCATCCGGCCAAGGTTGTTTGATATAGTGGCAACCCCCTTGTCGCAGAATTCCTGTTTGATATCACTCATTAATACTTCAAGGCCGGCAGCGGCTGCAACCTGGGCAATGCCGTTGCCCATCTGGCCGGACCCGATCACTCCGAATCGTTTAACTTCCATGTTTTTCTCCTTATCGATGCTCTACTTAATTAAATCGTTTAAATTCAATATGCCCTTTTCGGCAGTTATCCGTCATATCACCTGTTGATCACAAGTGCAACAGCTTCTCCACCCCCAAGGCAAAGAGAGGCAAGACCTTTTTTTACATCCCGCTTGATCATTTCATGGATCAGGGTGGTCAGAACCCTGGCCCCGCTGGCGCCGATGGGATGGCCCAGGGCCACGCTGCCGCCGTTGACGTTTACCTTGGCAGGGTCCAGTTCCAGGACTTTGTTGATGCCTGCGGAACTACCGGAAAAGGCTTCGTTGATTTCAAAAAGATCAATATCAGAAATAGAAAGGCCTTGTTTTTTCAAAACTTTCGGTATGGTATAGATGGGAGCCATAAGCACATATTTCATATCTATGCCATAGGAGGCCTGGGAGCCGATGGTCGCCAGGATGCTACATCCCAGTTCCTTTGCCTTTTTTTCGCTCATGATGACCAGGGCTGATGCGCCGTCGCTGATAATGGAGGCATTTCCGGCTGTCCCTACCCCGTCTTTTTTAAATGCAGGTTTCATCTTTGAAAGGGCTTCAAAGCTGGTTTCCTGGGGGCATTCATCCGTATCAAAGATCAGAGGATCACCCTTTCTCTGGGGCACTTTCACCGCAACGATTTCATCTTTGAACCGGCCCGAGGCAATGGCTGCCAGGGCTCGTTTGTAGGATTCCGCCGCAAACTGATCCTGTTCAAGTCTGGATACATTCCATTTTTCACAGCAAAGTTCATTGGACATGCCCATGTGAAAATCATTGATCACATCCCAGAGCCCATCATGGACCATGTGGTCTTCGATTTTGCCGGGCCCCATGCGAAACCCGAACCTTGCCTTATCCATATAGTAAGGGGCCATGCTCATATTTTCCATGCCGCCGGCAATCACGACTTCGGCATCCCCGCACTGGATGGCCTGGGCCGCCAGCATCACGGCTTTCAGGGAGGACCCGCAGACTTTGTTCACGGTGATGGACTCCACATCCCAGGGAAGGCCTGCCTTGACGGCAGCCAGCTTGCCCGGATTCTGGCCGTATCCGCAGGGCAGAACCATGCCCATGATGCATTCATTGACTTCTTTATCCTCAATCCCTGCTCTCTTAACGGCTTCTCTTACCACATGAGCGCCGAGGTCTGTTGCCCCAATGGTGCTGAGGGTTCCGCCGAAACTTCCCAGCGGGGTCCGGACCGCACTGACAATAACCGCTTTATTCATATTTAAATGTCTCCTTGTATTTGGTTTATGTTGTATTCCTTCATTACATATTTCTTCTATATTTTCCACCCACTTCGTAAAGGGCCTTGGTGATGGTGCCAAGGCTGCACACCTGAACGGTCTCCATCAATCTTTCAAACATATTGCCGTTGCTGAGAGCTGTTTGTTTAAGTTCTTCAACCGCTTTCCCGGTTTTGTCTCCATGCCGCTCCTTAAAGGCGTTCAGCCTTGCAAGCTGGGCATTTTTCTGCTCTTCTGTGGACCTTGAAAGCTCCAGGTGATTGGCCATTTCAGCATAGTCGGCATCCGGGTCCTGGAAAGTGTTGACCCCGACAATGGGAAGGCCGCCGGAATGTTTTAAATGTTCATACAGCATGGACTCTTCCTGGATTTTACCGCGCTGGTAACCGGTCTCCATGGCCCCTAAGACCCCTCCCCGTTCCGTGATGCGTTCAAATTCAATGAGGACAGCTTCTTCCACGAGATCGGTCAACTCATCCACGATGAAGCTGCCCTGCAAGGGATTTTCATTTTTGGCCAGTCCCCATTCCCGGTTGACAATGAGCTGGATGGCCAGGGCTCTCCTGACCGATTCTGTCGACGGCGTGGTAATGGCTTCGTCAAAGGCATTGGTATGAAGGCTGTTGCAATTGTCATAAATGGCGCAAAGTCCTTGAAGCGTTGTCCGGATATCGTTGAACTGGATGTCCTGGCTGTGAAGGGACCGGCCTGAAGTCTGGATATGGTATTTGAGTTTCTGGGATTTTTCATCGGCCTTGTATTTGTATTTCATGGCCACGGCCCAGATTCGCCTTGCCACCCTGCCGATGACTGTATATTCAGGGTCCATGCCGTTGGAAAAGAAAAAGGAAAGAGAAGGCGCAAAGCTGTTAATGTCCATGCCCCGGGACAGGTAATATTCCACATAGGTAAACCCGTTTGCCAGGGTCAGGGCAAGCTGGGTAATGGGGTTTGCACCGGCTTCGGCGATATGGTATCCGGATATGGAAACCGAATAAAAATTAAACACCTTGTGATCAATAAAATACTGCTGGATATCGCCCATCATTTTCAATGCAAATTCAATGGAAAAGATACACGTGTTCTGTCCCTGGTCTTCTTTCAGGATATCGGCCTGGACCGTTCCCCTGACATTGGACAGGGCAAACTGCCGAATGGATGTCGCCTCTTCTTCCAAGGGCTCCCGGCCTTTTTCCTGCCTGAATTTGTCCAGTTGCTGGGCAATGGCCGTGTTCATGAACATGGCCAGCATCATGGGCGCCGGGCCGTTAATGGTCATGGACACTGAGGTATTGGGGGCGCACAGGTCAAATCCGCCATAGAGGACCTTAACATCGTCCAGGGTGCAGATGGAAACCCCGGAGGTGCCGATTTTCCCGTAAATATCCGGCCGGGTGTCCGGGTCAAACCCGTAGAGGGTGACCGAATCAAAGGCCGTGGACAGCCGTTTGGCAGGATAAGCGCCGGACAAGAGCCTGAATCGCCGGTTGGTATCTTCAGGTCCGCCTTCTCCGGCAAACATCCGGGTCGGGTCTTCATCGGCCCGTTTTAAGGGGAATACCCCGGCTGTATAGGGAAAATTTCCGGCAAAATTTTCTTTTCTCGCCCATGTATATTGCTCTCCCGGGTCCTGGAACCGGGGAAGGGAAATCTTAGGAATCTTTGAATGGGACAAAGATTTCGTGAATAGGGGAACCCTTAATTCTTTATCCCGGACATGGTACACCAGTTCGTCTTTTTCATACAGATCCCTGGATTGAATGAACTCCTGGATATTTTTCTCGGTTTCCTCAAAAACAAGAACCCTTGCCTCTTCCACAGCCATTTTAAGCTGCAAAAAGACATCCGGATTGGGTTCATAATCCTTCCCTTCCAGTATCTTGGCGGTTTCCAGGACATGCCAGTAATCCCTGACCGCCCTGGCCTGGAGACCTGTGGTTTTATGGTAATCCCTTACCGTATCGGCAATCTCGGCCAGGTACCGGGTCCTTTCGCCCGGAATGATAATGGTCTTGGATGAGGATTCTTTCCGACCGGATCTGGGGAGATTCGATTCATACCGAATCTGTTTTTTTTCTGCAATCACGTCCAGAAGGCCATGATAAAAGGCTGTGATGCCGTCATCATTGAATTTGGACGCAATGGTGCCGTAGACCGGCATTTCCGTAGGGGCTTTGTCAAAGGCCTTGCGGTTGCGCTGAACCTGTTTTCGGACATCCCGGAGGGCATCTTCGCTACCCTTTTTTTCGTATTTATTCACTACCACTATGTCGGCATAATCCAGCATATCAATCTTTTCAAGCTGGGAAGGGGCACCAAATTCCGCCGTCATCACATAGACGGACATGTCCACCATATCCACGACTCTTGAATCCCCCTGACCGATCCCGGCGGTTTCAACAAGGATCATATCATAACCAGCCGCCTTTACTACGGTGATGGCATCGGGCAGTACTTCGGGCAATTCAGTCTGGGAGCGCCGGGTGGCAAGGGAGCGCATATAGACCCTTCCGCTTTCAATGGAATTCATTCTGATCCGGTCGCCCAAAAGGGCTCCGCCGGTTTTCCGCCGGGAGGGGTCACAGGAAATGATGGCAATGTGGACATCTTTCAGATCATTCAGGATACGCAGAACCAGTTCATCAGTCAGAGAGGATTTGCCCGCCCCCCCGGTTCCGGTAAGACCGATGACCGGTACATCCCTTGTCTGTGCCTTTTTGCGGATGCCGGCCATGATTCTGTCAAAGGCAGCCCGGTCATGGGCTTTGGCTTCCTGGACCGCTGAGATGAAATTGGCGGTCACAAATTTATTGTCGATATTGAGGCCTGCGAGGTCCAAGCGTTCATAATCCACAGAAGGCGCGTCCATAGATCGCATCATATCGTTGATCATGCCCTGAAGCCCCATGTTTGAACCATCTTCGGGCGAATAGATCCGGGTGACCCCATAGGTATGAAGCTCGTCCATTTCAGAGGGAATGATGACCCCTCCGCCGCCACCGAAAATTTTGATATGAGAGGCACCTCTTTCTTTCAACAAATCCACCATGTATTTAAAATACTCCACATGGCCGCCCTGGTAGCTGGATACGGCGATCCCCTGGGCATCTTCTTCAATGGCAGCATCCACCACCTCTTTGGCCGAGCGGTTGTGGCCGATATGAATGACTTCCGCTCCCGAATCCTGCAGAATCCGTCTCATGATATTAATGGATGCATCATGACCGTCAAAAAGCGATGTTGCGGTAACGACCTTGATGGAATGCGTCGATTTATAGATTTGAGTTTCCATATTCATCCTTTCTCCTTTTTTAAAATATCCGGCCCAGGATAAAATCCGTCTGGATTTTGATGTATTCCTCAATGGTAAAATTTTTTTGTATATGCCAGCGCCGAAACGCCCACATCTGCCCCAACACGGAAATATCATGACCCGCAAGGTTCAACTCTTTACCGTCAAGCACGGGAAATCCGTTTTTACCTGAAAGGGAAGTGAGCGCATTGATAAAAATATTGGTGATATTCAATTCGTTTTCAAGAACCTGCTGCTTCCATTTTCCCGGCAGAAACTGGGTCACCTGGTACATGAGGAGAATATGGTCGGCCATGTTGTTGCACACATAAAAATACTGGCGGATGACCCGGGCAAGCCTTTCTTTTCCCTTATCCGTTCCAGCCAGGGCTTTTTCAACAGCATCCTGGACTTCTTCATGGATGGTTTTGCAGACAAGGTACAAGAGATCTTCTTTGGAGCTGACATATTCATACAAAGACCCAATGGAAAAATTGGAAGCCCTGGCGATCATCCGTGTCGTGGCTTTGTGGTATCCGTGTTCAACAAAGAGCTTGACGGTTGAATCAATGATTTTTCGTCTTCTTTCCCGAACAAGTTCCGGGTTTTTAATCTGGGTCGGAACCTCTATCTCAGCAACCAAAGGTTGTATTTTTTTAATTTTCCCCAAACAGTCACTCCTTTCTCACAGATGGTCATCATAAGGGGTGGAGCTTGAACGAGCGCTCAGTCATAGAAATTTTTTACATTTATTCCATTGCTTGTCAAGACATTATCAAAGGAACTTACTTGAATTTTTACCATTATTTCATTAACGGTCGTTAAAAAACCTTTTAAAAAACATTTGACAAAAATATTTCTTTCCCTGTACTATCGGAATATAGACTGAGCGCTCGATCAGTTTTTTGAGTTGTCGAGCTGTGATTTTTGATGAAAAAACTATAACAAAACAAACAGTTAACCAATAAAATAAAGGAGGCGCAGGGTGGATTTTGACCTTACAAAAGAGCAGGAAATGATCCGTAAGGAAGTCAGAAAGTTTGCCCAGAAAGAGATCGCCCCCATTGCAGGCGAGCTGGACGAAAAAGAGGAATTTTCTGCTGAGCTTACCCGGAAAATGGGAGAAATCGGTCTTTTCGGCATGTTTGTGTCTGAAAAATATAACGGTCAAGCCATGGACTATATATCCTATATTATTGGCGTTGAAGAGGTTGCACGGATCGACGGCTCCCAGGCTGCAACCGTTGCGGCAGGCAACAGCCTTGGTATCGGCCCGATTTATTATTTTGGAACTGAAGAACAAAAACAAAAATACCTGCCCAAACTCTGTTCCGGAGAAGGGCTCTGGGGATTCGGCCTTACCGAACCCACGGCCGGGTCCGACGCTGGGGGCAGCAAAACCACAGCGGTTCTGGATGGGAATGAATGGGTCATCAACGGCTCAAAAATATTCATCACCAATGCAGCCTGTGACATGACGATGGGGGTGACGGTCCAGGCCATCACCGGTACAAGAGCCAATGGTAAACCGGAATACTCCTGCATCCTTGTGGAAGCAGGAACCAAGGGCTTTAAAGCCGTACCCATGAAAAAGAAATTCATGTGGCGGGCCTCCAACACAGCTGAACTTTATTTTGATGATGTCAGGGTCCCGAAAGACAATATCCTGGGCAAAAAAGGCGACGGATTTCACCAAATGCTGTCCACCCTGGACGGAGGAAGGCTCTCCATCGGTGCCATGGGACTTGGCGGCGCCCAGGGAGCCTATGATCTGGCATTGAAATATGCAAAGGAAAGAGAGCAGTTTGGCCAGCCCATCTCCAAATTCCAGGCCATTGCGTTTAAACTTGCCGACTGTGCCATGGAAATCGAATGCGCCCGAAACCTTCTCTACAAAGCCTGCTGGCTCAGAAGCAAAAAACGGCCTTTTGAAAAAGAAGCGGCCATGGGCAAACTCTATTGTTCCGAAGTCATGTCACGGGTGGTGGACCATGCGGTCCAGATCCACGGCGGTTACGGTCTCATGAAGGAATATAACGTGGAACGGTTCTACCGGGATCAAAAACTCCTTGAAATAGGTGAAGGCACATCAGAAGTTCAGCGCATTGTTATTTCACGCTATATCGGCTGTTAGCTTATTTTTTAGGAGATGCCCATGACAGAAAACAAGGACCTTCTTCTGATTGAAGAAAAAAGCCAGGCCGTGATCCTGACCATGAACCGGCCCGAGGTAATGAACTGCCTCAATTTCGACCTTTTATACGCCATGCGGGACACCATTGATTCCCTCCAGTACCGGACCGATATCCGGACCGTCATCATCACGGGCAAGGGGGATAAATCCTTTTGCGCCGGTGCCGACTTAAAAGAAAGGGCCACCCTGCCCCCGGACATGGTGAAAAAATTCATCCTGACCATCAGAAACCTTCTGACCTCCATCCAGAACCTTCCCATGCCGGTGATCTCCGCGGTAAACGGAGTGGCCCTGGGTGGAGGTACGGAAGTGGCGCTGGCTTCGGACCTCCGCATTGCATCGGAAACCGCTTCCATGGGGCTGACCGAAACGCGGCTGGCCATCATCCCCGGCGGCGGTGGCACCCAGCGGCTTCCCCGGATTATCGGTGTGGCCAAGGCCAAGGAATTGATTTTCACCGGCCGTCGGGTGGATGCCAAAGAAGCCCTGGAAATAGGCCTTGTGAATAAAGTCACATCCCCGGAAACGCTTCTCACCGAATGCCTGAAAATAGCTGGCATGATTGCAGAAACCGGGCCCATTGCCGTTGAAATGGCCAAATATGCCATTGACAAAGGCATTGAAACAGACCTTGCCACGGGCCTTGCCATTGAATCCAATGCCTACAGGGTCACCATCCCCACCGAAGACCGGATTGAAGGCTTAACCGCCTTCAGGGAAAAACGAAAACCGCAATATAAAGGGAAATAATCCTTATGACCGATAAACGAACCTTCTGGGAAGCAGAAGAAATAAAACTGGAAGAAAGACGGCAGGAAGCCATCTGGCCCGGCGGCCAAAAGGCTGTGGACACCCTTGCCAAAAGAGGCAAACGTCCGGCCCGGGAGTTGATCAAGGATCTCACCGACCCCGGTACAGAATTTTTTGAACTCTCCACCATAGCCGGATTCGGCATGGGTTACCCGGATGTGGAAGATGTTCACTGCGCCGGGATTGTCACCGGGATCGGAAAAATTCACGGCAACTGGACCATGATCATGGCCAGCGACAGCCGGGTCAAAGCCGGGTCCTATTTTCCCATAACCCTGAAAAAACACATGAGGGCCCAGGCCATTGCCGAACAGAACGGCCTCAACTGTGTCTATATTGCAGACTCCGGCGGGGTATTCCTGCCCATGCAGGCTGATGTATTCCCGGATGACCAGCATTTTGGGTCCATCTTCTATAACATGGCCCGGATGTCGGCCAAGGGCCTTCGCCAGGTCACCATCAGCACGGGCGGAAATACCGCGGGTGGCGCCTATATTGTTTTCATGGCCTGCGAATCCATCATGATTGACCAGCAGTCCTTTTCTTTCTTAGGCGGCCCTCCCCTGGTGAAAATGGCCACGGGCGAAGAGATATCAGCAGAAGATCTCGGCGGCGCCAAAGTCCATACCCAGGTTTCCGGCGGTGCCGATCATCTGTGCAAAGACCAGGCCGATGCCGTAAAAAGGGCCAGACAACTTTTATCTCTCACAAAGCCCCAGACCATCCATCTTCACCGGTATGAAGCAAAGGAGCCTGATCCTTCTTCCGAATCTCTCTATAATGTTCTGCCGGTTTCCCCCTATGTGGGCATTGACGGTAGAAAAATTTTAAAAGCCCTTGCCGATGAATCGGAATTTATCGAGCATAAAAAGGATTTTTCTCCGGGCCGGGGTTCCAATATCCTGGTGGGAAAAATTCGTATCAAAGGATGGCCCATTGGCGTTGTGGCCTCCAATGCATCGGGCATCATTTTTCATGAATGCGCTAAAAAGGTTGCTGAATGGGTGGTTCGGTGTTCCTATGAAAAAATCCCCCTTCTCTTTATCCAAAGCTCTCCCGGGTATATGATCGGGTCGGAATCCGAACACGCCGGCATCGGAAAATTCGGGGCTGACATGGTTCGGGCCGTGTCCTGCGCCCAGGTGCCGAGGATTCAGCTTGTTATCGGACCGGACAACGGGGCCGCCAATTACGGGATGTGCGGCAGGGGCTACCGGCCCAATTTCCTTTTCTCCACCATGAGAGCCAGGACCGGCGTCATGAGCGGCAAGAGCGCGGGTGGTGTATTGCTCAGCATTGAACAGGCCAAACGAAAGGCTCTGGGCAAATCCATGACGCCGGAGGAAACCAGTGAATTCCAGCAAAAACTGATTGATAAATATGAAGGGGAATTACATCCCTTTTTCTGCTCGTCAAGATTATTAAACGACGGACTGCTGAAATTCTCGGAACTCCGGGACTGGCTGGCCATGGCCTTTGAAGTCAGCCATATCAAGCCGGTTGGAGAACCCACATTCGGAAATTTCAGATTTTAAGATATCATATGAATTTAAAGGAGAACCTATATGACGGAATATGATTACTGGAAAATTTTTCCAAGAATGCCAAAAAAAGTCACCATTGGGGATATCACGGTGCGGGATGGATTTCAGCACCTGGAAAAATTTATTTCAACGGAAGCCAAGATCACCTACCTGGAAGAACTGATCTTTGCAGGCTGCCGGAACATTGAAGTCACCAATCTCGGCAACCCTAAAAGCATGCCCCAGTTCAGTGATGCGGAAGAGCTTCTGGCCCACCTTCGGAGCAACGATTTTGTGAGCCGGGCCGCCAAACGCGGCATCAGCATGGAAGATGTGGTCCTGACGGCCATCACCATACGGGAGCCTGCCGTTGACCGGGCCATAGAGCTTAAAAAACGAGGCGTGGGACCCGACCGGGTGCTGATGATGGTGTCCACGGAAGAGCAGCACCATTTTGCCAATTCCGGTACCACCCTGCCCAATTATTTCAAGGAAGCCGAACGCTGTATTAAAAAATGCTCGGATGCGGGTATCAAGATGTGCGGCACCGTCAGTACCATCTGGGGAAGCCCCATTGGCGGGGCCACGGATTTGGCTGACGCAGTTAAATTCACCCAATACTGGCTGTCCATCGGTGCCAGTGACATTGAACATGCCGATCACGACGGATCTGCTTCCGCTGCCCAGGTCTACCGGTATTTTTCCATGATCCTGGATGCCATCCCGGATACAAAGCTTCACATCGCCCATTTCCATGAAACCAAACGGGTTGCCTCCGCTTCCGTCCTTGCGGCTCTCCAGGCAGGCATCTGTCATTTTGAAGCCACCCTGGGCGGTCTGGGCGGTCAGCCTGCCAATTTCCTGGATGACCGGCCCATCAAAGGTACGGGCGATTATTATTATGATGACCCCCGCTATGTGGGGCTTGTCTGCCTTGAAGATACCCTTGTACAAATCGATGAAATGGGTATAGAACACGGATATGATGTGGATAGAATCCTGTGGCTCGGCAAACAGCTTGAAAAAACCGTGGGCACAAGACTCAGAAGCGAGGCCGTGATCAACGGCAGAACCCTGAAGGAAGGCCATATGCATTATGCCAGACCCGGTCTTGCAAAGATGAAAGAAAAAATGGGCGAAAAACCAGGGCAGCGTTTTCCCGATTAATGACGTAAAGGAGTAAGTTATGGAAAAAAAGGACACGATCCCTCATATCAACGTGGATTATTTTGAAGATCTGACAGGCAATATCAAAAAGGGTGAAAAAGGCGATGTGGACGATGTGGGAAAACGCATCAAGTTGCTCAGGGAGGAAAGAGGCATTTCCATTGAAGACCTCTCTCATCTGACGGGATTTGATATTGCAAGGCTGAACGATATTGAAAACGGTGTTGAAAAACCCCAGCTCGGCACGGTCATGAAACTCTCCAAGGCCCTGGATGCTGCTGTGGGACGCCTCGTATCCGGCATGGGGACCAGACTCTATTCCATTACACGGAAAGATGAAAGAAAACCGGTTTCCCGATCCAGCTCCAAAACCGGAAAACAGAATGTCTATTCCTATATGAGCCTTGCCCCGGAAGTCCAGGGACGGCACATGGAAGCTCTGATCGTTCAATTGGAAAAAGCGCCGGACAAGGAAATCTCCATCCATAACGGGGAAGAATTCATTTTTGTTCTGGAAGGGATTGTTCATCTGATCATAGGCAAAGAATCTTATGATCTTGAACCCGGTGACAGCGCCTATTATCTGTCCACCACGTCCCATTTTATAACCGCCCAAACTGAAAAAGCAACCATACTGGCGGTCCTGTACGAATAGGGAGAAACGACCCATGGCAAAATTATTGTGGCAACCGTCGGAAGAACGGATTAAAAGCACCAATATTTACCGGTTCATGACCCTGGTAAACGAGAAATTC
>JFJP01024640.1_pt1 | contig 13455 bp, 12 predicted proteins | sample 431651 | NCBI WGS metagenome assembly JFJP01 (sample SAMN02602958, study PRJNA72255) | Microbial mat metagenome, whole genome shotgun sequencing project. | biome: fresh water; feature: sink hole; material: water; isolation source: purple microbial (photo- and chemosynthetic) mats found in...
GCTCGCTGTACAAGACGATCTTCACGCTCGGGTTGTCTTCGTAGCTCTTCACCGGGAACAGCCGCTTGCTCAGCAGGATCACTTCTTGCAGCAGCTTCAGGCCGGCCAGCACCGACCGCTGGTCCTGGTCCCGCTGCATCGCGGCGAAAGGCACTTCGAGCAAGTGGTACCGCTCGAGCAGCTCCAGCAGCTGAGGCTTCGAGGCGTGGTGCAGCAGGCCGAGGATCAAGTCGTGGCTGCCGAAGAAGAAGCTGCCGTACTCCTGCACCGCGAGACTCAGCAGGTCGCGCGTGAACTCGTACGACGCCAAGACCGAGGCAGACAGCGGCTTGCCTTGCGTCGGGTCTGCCAAGATGTTCGCCAGGCACCAGTACACCTGCAGCTTCGAGTCTTGGTCGCACGACCGCAGCTGGATTCTAACTTTGTTCAGGTCGATCGCTTTGGAGACAGGCTGGTGAGCCAGCGGTACCTCGATGTCGGCCAGCATCACGGTCAGCTGGCCCATGAAGCTGAAGGCGATTCTTATCTTCTCGCACTCGAACGAAGCGAGGTATTCCAGCACGAGCTTTTCGATGTGTTTGTTTTCCATCAGCTCGACCACGTCCAGCTCTTCCGAGTAGAGCGCTTTCTCCATCAGTCGCATGATTTCGACGGCTTGCTGCTCGTCGGCCTTGGCGAGGATGCGGTCTGCGATGATTTTGAGCATCTGGGTCACCTGGGTCAGCGAGGCGTACGTTGACCACGGGCAGCTTTAGCTTGACCAGCACCTTGATGATGTACTCGATCTTATCCAGCGAGCGGCTGTTCTCCGGGAACTCGCTGTTCAGCAGGTACTGCGTCGTCTTGTACAGCAGGCCGGACTTGAGCATCAGGTTTATCCACATGTTGTCGTCGATCAAGATGTTGATCGCTGCCTTGATGCACGACTCGAAGAACTCCGGCCTGTCCATGCAGCTGATTAGCTTTTCGACGAGGTCTGCGTCCACGCACATGGTGTAGAAGTAAGAGCTGAGTTCGAAGGTCGACTGCACGATGTACTTGCAGATCCAGAGGTCGATCTCTTGTTTGTGCGAGGAGAAGAGGTCGCTGTTGAAGAAGACCCACTTGACCCTCTGTCCGAGCTGGTAGCGCGAAGAGCACTCTCTGAAGATCTTGGCGAAGCTGTTGGGGTACTTGTGGATGACTCCCTGCATGAGCTTGTAGAGCTGCTCGAGGGCTCTGGCCATCATGTCTGCAGCGAGCTTGCCCAGGTCCTGCCTGCAGAACTCCTCGACGAACCCGAAGAGCTCTTCGTCGCTGCACTGGAGGTGCTGGGTGAGGCGCGGGTACCTTCTTGCTTTCTTCGATCATCCGCTTGCGACTCTCGCTGATGAGCAGGTCGATCTCGGTCCTCCGCAGCTCTCGGCTGAACTGGTTCTTGTGCGACTTCAGGTCTCCGCGCGAGCTGTCCACCAACATTACTATTTCCTGCGACTAAAAGAATTTATCAGCACACAGCAAATACATAAGTTTATGGCAGCCTATGACTACCTCTTCAAGTTCATCATGATCGGAGACTCGAGCGTGGGGAAGACTTGCATGCTGACGAGATACGTCGACGGCTGGTTCAAGGCGGACAACGACCCGACCATTGGGGTCGAGTTCGGATCGAAAATAGTAAAAACCCCAGACGACACGACAGTGCGGATTCAGGTGTGGGACACTGCAGGTCAGGAGAGCTTCAGAGCGATCACCAAATCGTACTACAGAGGGTAGCCTCCAGTCACGCAGAGCGATCGGAGCGGTGCTGGTGTACGACGTGACCAAAAAAGAAACTTTCCAGTCGCTTCCGCGCTGGCTGGCCGACACGTTATCGACGAGCAAGAACAACATCGTGCTGCTGATGATTGGAAACAAGACAGACCTCGAAGAAAAGTACCAGGCCATGACTCAGGCGGCAGGTGACCACGAAAGAAGCCCAGGACTTCGCAAAAGCAAACAAAATTCTCTTCATGGAGACTTCAGCGAAGAGTGGAACCAACATCGAGAGAGTCTGTCCTAATTAACTCCAGGCCTTCGAGTGCATCACTAACATCGTGCTCGACCGAATCAAGTCTGGAGAAATCAACCCCAAAGACGAGCTCGGAATTAAGGAAGGCAGTCTCATCTCGAAGAAGGTCGAAGCTGTCGTGCAGAAGAAGTCCAGACTGTGCTGCTAGTCCTCGCACTCCAGAGCAGGGTTTGTTTTGGCCGCAGATTAATTTAAGAAATGTTGAACTCACTGGTCAAAAACCTTTCTAAGTGTCCCCGAACCTTTCGGAAGAGGATAGCCAGGCCTTTCTCGACTTTAGAGCCCACCAACGCCTGGGAAACCGAAGACCCCAACTGGTTCAACGAGGAACATACAGAACAGCAGCCGTCCATAGACATCGACTTCGACTTCCTCTCAATAAAAAACATCAGTGTCAGTGATAAGATGAAGGCTGACACCGTTTACATTCAAGACGACAATCTTATTGGCTTAAATTCCCAGCTAAAAACTGCCATCGTTGCAGAAAACCTCAAAGGCATTGCCAGCTGCCAAGAAAACTTCAAGAAGTTCACTTACTCCGAGTTCCAAAAACTGGTCGACATGAAGTGCCATAATATCCTTCTTTCCACCTTCACGCACCCTCAGATCACGGTGTCCAACAAGATAGTTCTCCTCATCAACCTTAACTTCCTGCAAACCCCCCAAAACCTCTGCACACTCATCCAACAGATGTACGAAAACAGCACCCAAAGAGGCAAGGAAGACCTCCAGATCGTCTACCAGAAGCTCCAGCGCACCGGCCACGAAGAGATCGACCTCATCAAGAACCTGATCTTGGAGCTGAACAACCGAATGTTCACCCAAAATGAGAAGACCTACGAAAGACTCAACCTGCTCATCTTCCTCTTGCCCAGCCTCTTCAACGACTACCTCTCGAGGCTCTCGCTCGAGCAGAGACAGGTGGACCGGACCATCTTCGAGGCCTTGAGGATCACACAAGACCCGGACCTGCAGCAGAAAATGCTCACGGAGCAAACGGCAAGCTTCATCGCGCAGAACTCCACGGCAGACACCATAGACCTCTTCGTGATCGCCGTCGAGTACCTGGCCAAGTCTACTGGAGTCACGGTGAAAAGCGTCATCTTGAAGCTGACGCAAGAGATGAAGGCAGGCTACTGGCAGCAGCTGCTCATCTACGACAGCAGGGTCGTCAGCAGCATGGGGGTGGATCGGAAACTCGTGCTCTTCCACCTCTTCTTCCTCCTCGTCAAGAACCCCCTGTTCAACGAAGCGATTGCGGCCAACTGCGTGCACCTGCTCAAAGAACTGGACGTCCTCAACAACCTCACCGTGAGGGTCCTCCTCAAGCAGTTCCTCAGTATCCTCTGCTGACCCAGACTACGCGAATCTGCTCCCGCAGTCAATCGGACTCATCAGCATCGGCGAGGCAGTCCAATACAGGATGCAGGCGGAGTTAGATGAAGCGCTCAAGTCTGAAGACTTCGCAGAAAACTCGAGCATTTTTTGCCTCGTAGGCTCGCATAAGCCAGAACCTATTCGGCCACTCAAGAGGCTCGATGTTCTTCACCTACGTTTCGCTGGAAAACCTGATCAGTCTGCAGCCTACAGTGCTGAAAAAGGCGCAGTGCCTCTTCAACCTGCTGCAGCTGGGAATCCCGAAGATTCAGGTCTCCATCGAGATGACGAGCGACTGCATCGTCTCGGTCTTGAAGCTCCTGGACCCGAAAGACCCGACGCACCTCGAAGCTTACTTGCTCATCTGTATTGTGAGTCTTGGCCGCACCAGAGGCTTCGTCTATTCGATTTACCACTACACCATGTCGGTCGAGGTGCTGATGAAAGAAAAGACCATGATGTTTCTCGACCACTACAAATCAGATCTCGATAAACCGTATTCCCAAATTTGGAAGAAGAGAAAAATCCAGGACCAGAATCCTCTCTTCTGCTTTGCGCTCCTGGCAGCAGCGAAGTTCGATATCCGCACACCGATCCTCGACCGTCTCTCCAACTTCGTTCCGTACCTGAACGACCTGATGCTCGGTATCGCTTTCTTAGCGTGCAACATCCCCAAAGACGTCTTGAAAATTAACAGAGAGTTGGCCAAAAGAATCAGGACGGGGAACCTGGCCATGAAAATAGGCATTTTGATCCTGAGTAACCTCGATTTCAGGGCAAAAGTCGTCAAGAGAATAAAATCACCAGCTTTTAATATAGAATTCGGTGTACAAGCAGAAAAAGAGGCGATCCTCGCGCTCCCCGAGCTGAACAATCCGAAGTACGAAGAGCAGATGCTCGAGTGTCTCCCAGCCTTCGAGAAGACGGTTGAGATGATCGAGAACTCCTTCATTGCCATCATTTCGAACAAACAGCGGCTCTTCATAAACAAAAACTGTCTGTCGCACATCACGGCTTCGCACCAAGTCTTCACCAAAGACTTCTACCGCATGGCCTCCTACCCCTTCCACTACAACGATGAAACCAAGTACCAACTCAGCTTGTTTGACTTCTACAAGTACATCCAATGCCAAAGAATGCTCAATCGAATCGGCATGGAGTTCGGCATCCACCTCAAAAGCGTCCTGCTCGACCCCAAATTCGATTCGGTCTTCTCCATAGAAACGATGGGCTGGGGCGACGTCACCTTCCTCATCTCAGTCTACTATAAGTGTAGAGTCTACGACAAAGACATCTGGGACTTTCTCGAACTGGTAGCCGCTGTTGATGCAGAAAATGAAGAAGAAGATGCACATGCTCATCTTCAGCAATCACTTCCTGCTCTTCTCTCGCATCTCCGTGTTTTTCGCCATGGCTGGAAGGTAGGCAGGTCTGACGCAGAGGCTCTGAGGAGCTGTGGATGTATTTCGAGATCTTCGCGCGGTTAATGAGCGAGTTCGACATGGCGAAGAACTACAAATACTTGATCGGAATAATCTCAGCGTTGGGTAAAGCGCAAAAAGTGATAGACACCGACTGGTACAACGAGACCATCGACAAGCTCCAACACTACGTCAAAGAAGACCAAGGCTACTTCATCCAAAAACTCATCGTAGCCTTGCGCCCCAATTTCTCCAAAAGAGAAACCTTCCATTCCCTCCTCAAGACCTACCGAGAGAAGTTCGCGAGCCAGGTAGCCATAGACAACCCCTTGACCATAAACATGATCAAATCGAAGGAAGAGAAGTTCTCGCGCAACTACAGGCCCTCGATGCAAGTCGGAGACCTGAACATCTTAGAGTACTTCGAAGATAATTAATCACTAGCAACCTTAAATCGAACTACAGCCGGACTCATCTCAGCGCAAGTTAGCTTATCTTTATTCGTCGGGGATTCTTCTCTTGACTCCCTTGGCCGGGGGCATGAAGTCGTTCCTCACGGTGTTGACAATAGACGGCCACATCAGCCAGACCACTGCGTGAACTGCAGGCTACCCCAGAGCGTGACAGGGACGCCGAACTTGTTGTACTTCTTGAGGTTCGTGTAGAACAGCTCGTTCTTCACTTTGTAGAATGAAGCCAGGTACATCTCTCGATATTATTCAATTTAATACATCCCGAATTTATTCGCAGCGCACGGCAGCCCGAATGAAAAGATTGCAGCTGGACCGATGCGAGTACTTGGAGAAGGCCCGGCTGAGAGTCAAAGCGAGCGAGGGGCTGGACGGCTTCGGCCTCGCGTCGGGGGAGGCGCTGGACTGGCTGGTGCGGAGGTCTGCCTCGGAGAATTGCTGCAACCACAGACGCAAGCTCTTCTCGCCGGTGCTGCAGGAAATCGCAGACCGACTCGCAGTGGTAGGCGCGGCTGACAAGGCGCTGGTGCTGGGCAGGCTGCTGCTCGGCTTCACCGCAGACAACCGAGACTTCTTCGAGGTACCCGCGAGTGACCAGAACCACCAGAAGGAGTGCGCGCACCTCAGGAGTCTGTTCGGCCTGCTCGAGGCCTTCGAGCAGAAGTCTGCCAAGGCCACGATTCGGAGCGTCGCGCTGAGTGCGGCCAAGTGCGCAGAGCAGCTCTTGGAGGCCTGCCAGCCCGAAGCCGTCCAGAGCCACCTGCGCAGGCGAAGGGAAGAGGTCGACGTCTTGGCCTACATGGCCCAGAGAGACGAGTTTCTGCGCGCGGTGTTGGCCCTGCGACACCTGCTCGTGGCGCTCAAAGGCCTCATCCGCGCAGTGACCCACTACGGCGTGATCGCGTCCAGCCTCGGCCTGGCCGCCCTCGCAGAGAAGTCTCGCGGAGCCAGCATCATCTTCCGCAGACACCCCTGCGACCTCGAAAACCTCGCCTTCGCGACTCGAGCGGTCTTCGCGCGCATCTACTACAAGTTCTTCCAGCGGTGGCTGGTGCAGTTCAGCCTCATCGACGAGAAGTAGCCTCGACTGACCCCAGAGAACTCAAAGCTGCGCAGATCGCGCAGCTGGGGGCGGACAACCAGGAGAGCTGTCGCATCTGTCTGAAGGAGATCCGCCTGACCGAGCTGCCGGCCCACTCTCGCTACTGCCAGGAGAAGATAAAGCTCGAAGAGGCGATAAAGAAGCTCGGCTCGGAGATCGTGAAAGAGTGCCAGAAAGCGACGCCGCTGAAGAACAAGCTCAAGTTCGAGATGCTGATCCACTCGAAGACGCCCAAAAACAGGTCTGGGTCGCACAGGCAGGCCTTCGGCAAGCCGCAGTCGAAGAACATCTCGGTGCGGACCATCGACGTCGGCGCGAAGCCGCAAGGCCCCCAGCCGAACTACTTCAGGTGCGGCACCTCGCTCTTCGGGGAAGAACTCGGCTCGGCCGCGCACAACGAACTCGACCACTCCGAGCTGCACCGCGAGTCGGACTTCAACGACAGCATCGACAAGTCTTCGGGAGAGCGGACCCCGCTGCGCAACCCGCAGCACAAGCGGCTCTCCAAGTTCAACTACAACGCGCGCAGGGCAGAGGAAGGCCCGAAGCCCGACCGCGACTCGGAGTGCGAGGCAGACTTCGCGGGCGAAGAGACCGACCTCAAGTTCAGGTCCATCCGTCACCTCGACCGCGACTCAGGCCCTTCCAAGTCCGGCCGGCCGCGGCAGGACCCGCACTCGCAGTCCAAGCTGGACCCAGTCGCCGAGCCGTCGCAGAAGATCTACCGCGACCTCAAGCAGCTGCACCAGTTCCGCATCTCGCTCATGAAGGCTGGAGGCGGCAGCTCCTCCGACGTGCTGGCAGACGGCCTGAACGACAGGTCGCGCGACAAGACCGACCGCGAAGAAGTCGAGGACGACTCCGTCATGTCTCTCTCGGGCAAACTGCTCGCCTCGAACAAAAACGAGAACTCGCGAGGCACGGACAAAGACGCAGAGTCCAAAGAAGAGTTCTTCCCCCACTTCCAAAGCCTCGGCCTGGCCCCCCTGCCCGAGCGCCCGCTGGAGCTGCCAGGCCAGCTGGTCACTCGCAGCAACCTCGACGCGCTTCAGTTCGGGTCCGACAAGAGAGCAGAGCTCGAGGAGATGGACGTCTCGCGGTCGGTCGCGCCATCCCTCCGAGACTACTCGCTGCGAGAGCTGCACCTGCACCGGGCAGAATCGAGAGACAACCTCGCCTACTCCTGTCGAGAGTGCAGAGACCCCCTGTCCATCCGGACCACCGCCAAGCAGTCCATGTCGCACATCCGCTCGGGCTTCGGAGCAGTCATGGAGATGCTCGAAGCCATCGAAAACTACGGCAAGCAGCTCATGCGAGACCAGTACAACCTCGAGTTCGACTTCACCTTCGACCGCAAGTCCAAAAACTTCAAGAACTTCTTCTCAAACTTCCACGGAACCGACAGCGACAAACACTCCACCGCTGCCCCCTTCAACCTCAAAGAACTGACCGACTCCAAGTTCGCGCTCCTGGACGCCAAAGCCATCGCAGACAAAGGCGTCTGGCAGCCAGAAGTCGTCCGCTTCCTCACCGAGACCGTCCCGCTCTACAACTCGCTCGTCCTCTTCGCCATCAAAAGAAAAGTCCTCGTCGGAAAGTTCAGGACTGCCGAGAACAACATGAGGAACAACCTCTCCAGCGAGCTCGAAGGCCTCCAGGGCAGAGAAGTCCAGGCCTCAGCCGGCCCAGACCTGCCGAAAAACAAAACCAAGACTAGTCTCAGTTTCCGATACCAAAAGTCGAAAACCAACTCACCGAGCAACATGCCTGCCGTCGATCCCATCCAAGAAGAGGCGGCCGAGGCCAGGCTCGTCGGCCGGAGTTCGCTCGAGTCTCGACAGAACCTCGATGGCTCCTCAGCGAACCCGAGCCATCCCATCCAACCGCAAACCGAAAAGCTGCCGGCCAACGAAGAACCCAAACCCGCGACGTCTGACAAGCTCGCCCAAAAAAGCGCGAGCAACCAGCGAACAGAGCTGCAAGACCAGCCAGCAGCGCGAGAAAAGCCTCGCACGCAAAGAACCCACGAACCGCTCTTCAAGATTTCCGTCTCCGGATTCGACGAATCGGACAAACCCCTCACCCCGGTCACAGTCAACTTCGAGAGACTCACCAAAAACAGCCAGCAATACCACTCGCCTCTCACCAGCAAACCTGCAGCTCTCCCGAACCCCTCCAGCGCAACCCCAGCGCCTCAAGACTCCTCCACGCCCAAACTGAACATCATATCCATCCTCAAAAACAGACTCAAAGACAAAGACCAGTCCAGCCCACAGAGCGACTCGCACCCCAAACCAGAACCGCTCCTCCCCACCGAGACTCTCCCCGGGCAGCCACAACCAGACTCCATCTACCCCCGAGTCTGGAAGCCGCACAAGCAACTCGCAGACCGCGAAGAAGCTCCAGCCCAGCCCCTCAAAAGCAGCAGGTTCGGGAGGAAAGAACTGCTCATCGAGTCGAAGGAAGAGTCAGACGAAGCATCTTCGCATCAGACTGACCGCTGCAAGCCCGGCCTCCGCGAGCCAGAAGCAGAGCCTTCGATGCTCGACGAGATCCTCCCGAAGAGAATCAAAAGCCAGGTTCTCGACCTGGAGGTCAGCTCAGACCCGGGCCGCGAGGAAGACTCGGACAAAGACCAGGCCGGCCTCGAAAAGGTCATCCTCTACAGCCACGCGAGGAAGTCCGAAGAGCCTGCCTTCGACGAGCAGGAGGAGCAGCACGACAGCCTGATGAACCGCTGCGGCGGCTCGACCAACAGCGACGAGAAGAAGTTCATCAGTCCGAGGAAGCGCGTGCTCAGCGGCGCGAACCACAAAACTCTCTCACGCACGCGCACCATGGGCGAGGAGCAGCTCACCCGCACCAAACACCCGTACATCCGAGACTCCAGCTTCAAGTCCATCCGAAACGACGGCTTCGAAGACATCAGCAGCAGAGAGATCATCGGCAAAGACGACCTCGACGGAAGCGTCTTCGAGTCCACCCAAAACTTCAAGTACACACACGTCGAAGTCTCCAAGGCAGACCACATGCGGCTGGTCAAGTCCGACTCTGAACTCATCCAGATCTCTCGCTGCGACGTGCTGCAAGACCCGACCCGCACCGCCAGTCTCGAAGACTTCCAGTTCCTGCGCAAGCTGGGCCAAGGAGCCTACGGCGTGGTCTTCCTGGTCAAGCGCAAGCGGACGAACGACTTCTACGCGATGAAGATCATCAAGTACCGCAAAGACATCGACGAGCAGTTCGTGAGGAACGTCTTGAACGAAAACGAGATCTTCCGCATCGTCGAAGACAAGTGCGTCGTCACCGCGCTTTTCACCTTCATCCACAGGCAGTACATCTGCTTCGTCATGGAGTGGATGCGTGGAGGAGACTTCAAAACCATCCTCGAAGAAAACGGCTGTCTAGAGCAAGACGTCGTCCAGTTCTACGCGGCCGAACTCGTCCTCGCCATAGACTACCTGCACTCCAAGAACATCTTCCACCGAGACCTCAAGCCCGACAACATCCTCATCGACTCCAAAGGCCACCTCAAGCTCACCGACTTCGGACTCTCCGGCATCAAAGGCAAAGTCGAGATCCTGGACCAGACCGAGCAAGAGCCCGCCGACGAGAACGACTTGATCACCAAAGCCATCCTCAAGTCGAACCCCAAGTCCCTCAACTCCATCGAAGCCTCCAGACACAAGAAAAAACCCTCGCGAGTGCTTGCGTCGAAGACCAGGACCGAGTTCGACCGAGGCACCTACACGAGCCTCGGAGACTCCTTCGACTCGAAGATCCGAATCGTCGGCACGCCTGACTACATCGCTCCCGAAGTGCTGCTGGGCCAGGCCGCCGAGTCTTTCTCGATGGACTGGTGGGCCCTCGGCGTGATCATCTACGAGCTGCTGGTCGGCATCCCGCCCTTCAACGACAAGCAGAAAGAACTGGTCTTCGAGAGGATCCTGCACAAGCGCATGGAGTGGCCAAAAATAGGTACCCTCGACTCAACAGGCTACTCCTGCAACTGCATGACGCCCGAAGCGCGCGACCTGATCGACAAGCTGCTCACGGTCGACCCCAAGCAGCGTCTCGGCCACAAAAGCGTCGAAGAGATCAAAGCGCACCCCTTCTTCTCCAACGCGAACATTGACTGGAAAAACCTCTACTCCCAGAAACCCCCCGCCATCGTCTCGGACAGGCTCTCCGACAACCTGATGGTCAGTCCCGACCGCCAGAGCTTCGAAGACCCCACAGCGATGTTCGAGGAGATGGCGGGAGAGAGTCCCGACAGCTCGGCGGACCTGCAGTCCAAGCTCGAGAACTTCGACCAGGTGAGAGTCGACCTGCTGCACATCCAGAACATCAAGCTGCTCGAAAAGAAGATGTAGGCTGCGCTCAACAGGGAGGACAGGAGGAAGCTCGAGGAACGCGTCCGAGACATCAACAAGTTCCTCGAACAAAACAGACAGATGGGCTTCTACTAATCGCATTATTTACCTACTTCGAACTACCGCTCCATAAACCCGCAGCCTGCAATTTATTCTGCGATTGTAATCCGCATGGGAAAGACCGGCTCCAAACAGCCCCTCGAAGAAGAGCAGGCAGCCAAGAATTCCGCCCAGCTGCTCGGCCAGAAGCACCCCGAAGTCGAGGAGGTCGTCGCCAAAATGACCCAGAACTTCTCGCTCAAGAGTAGGCTGTTTGTCACCAGGCATCGACCTCGAAGAGTTCATCGGCTACTTCGACGCGGACTTCAAGTTCCTCTACAAGCTCTTCGAGTTCACCTGCGGACTCTCCTCAGAAGTGAACCCCGGCTACGTGGACCACGAGAGTCTCCGGATGATGAGTAGTCCGTTATGACCCAGTCCAGCTGATGATCCTCGAGCACAACCAGTACACCTACAAGGTGCTCGCAGGCTTGGACCTGCAGCCGATCGAGCTCTTCGTGATGGTTTACCTCAACATCAAAGACGGCAGAGTAAAAGACGCAGACATCCCCTACGCCACCGCCGTCGAAATGGTCCAGAGCATCATCGAAATAATCTCCTGGCAGGAGACCAGCGGAGACATCGTCAAAGGCGTCTCGCTGATGTTCGAGGAAGGCAAGCAGGTCACCAGCTCGCGCTTCTTCTCGACCTACCGAGACAACTTCGAGCACGGCAGACTCTCGCTGCGACAGGCCTTCCGCTCGCTCATCTGCTCCCGAGAGTGCTCGCTGCCGCTCTACGACCTGGCAGGCGCGAGCATCATGAACCAGAGCGTCCTCGCGCTGCTGCGCATGTCCTGCAACAAGGTCGCCCAGGTCAAGACGCTGCACTGCCTCTACAACTCGAACAAAAGCGGCTCGAGCTTCAACCGACTGGCCTTCTCGCTCAACGGCTACAACGCCCCGACCTTCATCCTCATCCGACACATCTACAAGACCACTGACGGCAAGAACCACAAAGGCCTGATCGGCGCGTACGTCGCCTCGCCTTGGAAAGACGAGATCGGGTACTGGGGAGACAACAGCGTCTTCATCTTCAGCCTGCTGCCCAGGATCAGGTTCCTCTACGCCTACAAAGGCAACGGAGCGAACAACTACGTCTACCTGAACACGAAAAAGATCCCCAACTCCAAGTACAAAGCCGGCCTCGGCTTCGGAGGAACCGACTTCAAAGACTTCCGCATCTGGCTCGACGACGACATCCAGCAGAAGTCATACACGACCTTCAACGACGACACCTTCCCCACCTTCAACCTCAACGAAGGCTACGAAGAGAACCTCGTGGTGCGCTGCTCTCACCCAGATCGACTGCGTGGAGGCTTGGGGTCTGGGCTCTGAGGAAGACCTTTCGAAGCAAGGAGAGTTCAGACAGATGCGCGACACCATGGTCACCAACGCGCGCAAAGTAGACAAGAAGAAGTTCCTCCAGGGCGAGTTCGCCAGCCAGGCGTTCGGCAAGACCTTCGCGCACCGAGACCAGATCGAAGGCGACATCGACCACATGAAGCAGGAGGCTGGCCGAGAGTCCAACAAGTAGTCCGAGCTTCGGACGGCTGCATGACCTGAGGGTCTAGTAATGGTTTTGGAAAAACAAAACTCGTATTAATAATCGTTGCCCGAACCGCTCCAGTTAGTCGCTCTCCAACCGAGAGCTGAGGCTGAGTCTTTTCTCGAGGACAGGAGTCTCTTGTGTGAGATTTACTGCTTGCGAGCTTGCCAGCGTCAAGTTCAGGATAGGTTTTCCTTCGTCCTGATTGGTCTTCCTCCGCATCATTAGAGAGCTGCGAGAGATTGAGCTAAGGAAAGAATCGCAGTCGTCGTTTGGGGCTGTCGTTGACTTTCCATCGGCCATCGAGAAGCCTAGTTTACAGATCTACTGTAAGAGCCGGTTACCGGCGAGGCAATCGAAGCCAGACTCCTGCAAGTCGACCTTCTACAACTCTCATTGAATTCTCGCTGCTTGAGGGAGGGACTGGCGGGTCTTATGCCGTGATACTGCAGCCAGTGGTCGATCCGGTCTTCGATGTCTTCCTGTGACTCCCGAGACGAAGAACCGTCAAGGCGATCCGGAGAACGATCGTCGACATTCACCTTCATCGAGGTTTATTATAATCCTCAAGACATAACTATACGACGCTGGATCGGCCTCGGAATTTCCACAATCAAACATCGATATTAATTGACCGACCCAGAGCTCTGGGGCTTGGAGTCGAGGCTCGCTGCAGTCGAGCGGCCGAGCTGCTGGCTGCAGACACGAGAAGCACTGTGAGGCGACCCGATCGAGTCTCGACCTCGTGCGACTGTCTGCTGTTCGTTTTCGAGGGTCGATGGCTGCCTTGGATTTTCGGGTCGTTTATAAGTCTAGGTTTTGGGTGTACCGATTACCTTGGCTTTTAAGGTTTGTGGTGGATCGGCCGCCTGCGAGCGGGGGGCAGACGACAGCTAGGAGAACCTTAACGAACCTGCTGCACGAATCCAAAAAGGGAAAGAGAGGAAGCCGATCAACCGTGATAAATTACATTACAGACTCCTACCCTCGATCAAATAATCCCTGGATACAAACG
>JFJP01039718.1_pt1 | contig 13454 bp, 13 predicted proteins | sample 431651 | NCBI WGS metagenome assembly JFJP01 (sample SAMN02602958, study PRJNA72255) | Microbial mat metagenome, whole genome shotgun sequencing project. | biome: fresh water; feature: sink hole; material: water; isolation source: purple microbial (photo- and chemosynthetic) mats found in...
ATTGAGGCCGATGCTGATTATCTGGGTGAACAACTAAGCATTGTTAGTAAGCAAAAGCGTGCACCAGACAACATGCCTGATGAAACCACGGAGCCTATAGCTACCCCTGAACCAGTTACCAACACTTATAGCACCCATGACATCTATAACGCCTTGCCAAAAGGCTCTATAAGCGCAGCGTTTGATACACACCTAAGAGGTGTACTCACCAACATTGTTGAGAAGTTGCATGGCACCTTTGGGTCATTTAAAGCTGACCTGATGAAGGACAGTCCAAAGCTTCCCATCGACATTTATGCTGAAGCCTTGGTGACAGATCAGGCACCCTTTGCTTTTAGTCTTGGTTCGGCTGGTTTTGCTTTGAGTGCCCAACAAGCCTATGTTGCAGAACAGGTTCATGCAACGATCTTGGCTGCACTCGAAACCAAAGACGGACGCAATACAGTGGTCTACACAGAACTAAGCAAGTTGTTCCGTGAAACCCGTGCACGTCTTGAGCCAAAGGACTTTGATCAAGGTGACATGGCAGAAGCCACAGCCCTGTACAACCGTATCTTTAATGAACTGCCCACAGGCACAGAAGCACGGTCTAATTACCTGGCTGAGTTTGCTGCACTTGGTTTGGCCCATGAAGGCTTTAACAAGCTCTTGCAAGTGCCTACCAAGATGGCACCAGCAGTCATGCTGGATAACACCATTGCAGGTGTCTTGAAACGCATCCTTGACAAGGTTCTGGAGTTCTTTAACGGCAAGTTGTCCAATACCGTTGCAGGACAGAACGCAGACGTAAAACTGAAGTCTTTGGTCATTCGTTTGGTTCAGATTGAGAACAAGCGTAAACCCACCTTGATCGCTGAACAGGGTGGCCTCATGAAGTTTATTGACAATCAGGCACAGACGATTCGTATGGGCAAGAAGGGTATGGTCAGCAAGTTGGCCCACTCCACCATGTTCATGAAAAACAAAAACGTCTTCATCGCTGCAACCAGTGGTGCAGTGGCAACGCTTGCAGATTCACAGGTTGGTCTGTTCTTCAGGAATGTGGATGCCATTCGTAACGAACACTTCTCTGGTCGTCAGGGTATCGTCACTGGTTTCTTGTCTGAGATGAATGGCCCTAAGCCAACAGTACAAGCCTTGCTTCGTGGCATCAAATACTTTGAAGGTCAGCGTAAAAAGATCAGCAGCATGACCAACAAGTTCTTGTTGAAGGCTTTTGACAATCAAGGCAAGGACATGGAGGATGCAGACAAGCGTGCTGTGACCAAGGTACTTCTGCACACCGGAGCACATACTTTGTTGGATCACATGGATACCAACAAGATTGAAACATTGCTTAAAGATGAAGCAGCAATGAAGGCAGAGATTGCAGCGTTTGAAACCAAGCTGGATCAGTACGCAGCAGAAAAAGATTTCTTTATTGAGCAGAGTAGGGCGTTGGGGTATTACCTGGTAACAGGCAAAGTAACCCATGAAATGATGCTCAAGAATGCCAACAACATTGCCAAGTTGTATATGTCTGGTTTGACCAGCACATTGAATGAAGCACAGACTGCAGAGGCTACTAAGACCATTGATGCCCTGTCCTCGTTGTACGCCATGCAGTACACCAGTGCAAAGGACAAGACCAGTATGGTCAAGACCCTGGCACAGGAGCATGCTCGTACAGACGGTGGTAACGGTGTTCGCTTGGTCATGTTGAGCCACAAAGAGATGGAACAACAGTCCAAAGAACGTATCTTCAGTGGTAGTGCTACCTTGATGGTTAAGGGTTATGTGTCAGAAATCTATAACCCACATACCGATATCAAGGCAGCAAACGCCGAAGAGGGCAAAGTACTTGAATCCTTGGGGTATGAAAAAGGTGGTATTGTCGGTAACGACCCAACAGACACAGGAGCAGAAGCCAAACATCTGTACATAATGCGTGATGGCGGTGCACTGCCTTGGTTGTCTGGGATCTTCTCGTTCACTGGCATGCGGTCTAAGGGCACCAAGCACCATGGCAAGAATGCACATCGTATGCAGCAAAGCATTACACAGGAAAAGCTGACAGCCATTAACGCTCGTAACCCTGCAGTGTCAGGAATGAACTTTGATCCAACCAAGGTTAAACAAGGGCACATGGCTCCATTGTTGAATGATCTAGGTCAGGCAGTAAATTACCAGTACATGATGCAGTCAGCAACCAAAGAACTGTTGGAACGTGATACACGCTTTGACAGTGTGATGGGTGCATTGAATGGCAGCATCTATGACAAGGAGAACTCTGCAGTACACAACCGTAAAGCAGTTGAAGTGCTGTTTGATGAGTTCAACAAGACGTACAACAAGGAGCCAAAAGCATATCTGCGAGTGAGTGCCAACAGTACAGATCCTGAACTGCGGGAGATTTACAAGATGCTTCCACAGACAACCAAGGATGCTATTCGTGAGGTTTGGGGTAAGGATGAAATGATGGTCCGTGCCAACAACCTGGATATCGCTTTTGGATACCGTAAGTTGAGCATATCAAATGCCTTTGATAAGGAAGAGGATGATCGTAACTTTGCAGAACAGACTTTTGTTTGGTTGACCGAAGCCTTGTTGAAGGGCCATGCCAAGACCTTCTTAAAGGTGGATGGAAACCCAATGACCGATGCCCAAGCAGAAAACTATTCAAAGCGTGCAGCACTTTATGTACGCCGCAGCGAGAACGTATGGCAAGCCTTGGTGAAAGAAACCAAAGACATTTTTGTGGTGAAGTCAGGCATTACAGCCTTGTCCAACATCGTGAGCAACATGACCTTATTAAAGCTCTATGGTGTCTCAAATATGTCCGGCTTACGTGACATGCGTATTGCATGGGTTGGTGCACAGGCATACACCCGTGACACAGAACGCTTGTTTAATTTGGAAAGTATGTTGGCAAGCAAAGCCGCAACCACAGGGATTGCTGATATCAAGCAGGAGATTCGACAGCTTAAAGACGCCATTGAACGTAACCCTGTACGTGGTCTTATTGAAGCTGGCTTGATGCCTACGATTGTGGAAGATGTGAGTGCTGATGAAGATATCTATTCATACAAGTCACAATTTGTACGCAAGACAGAAAAGTACACCAGCAGGTTGAATAGGACTGTCAAAGCAGCAGGCAAGCAGCTTTACATGGCGCATGACACACAAACGTACAAAAGCATGGCACATATCACTCAACTGAGTGACTTTGTGGCACGCTATGCTTTGTATCAGCATCTGACTACACGTAAGGACAACCCAATCTCTGAGAAGTTTGCAATTCAGGAAGCTTCTGATGCATTCATTAACTATGACGTGCCAATGCATCGTGACCTGCAGTACCTTGACGATATGGGTCTGATGATGTTTACCAAGTACTTCATGCGTATCCAACGTGTGATCCGTGGACGCTTTAAACATGCCCCTGGTAAGGTAGCACTGTTACTGTTGACTCAAGGTTACTTGGATTGGTTGCCTAGTACCTTGGATGCTTCTATTCTGTTTAAGTTTGGTAATAACCCATTAAGTTTAGGAGCTTTGCAGTTCCCTTCATCACTTGATGAAATGATGACAGCTAAAGCTGGACTGAGTTTGTTTAAGTAGATAGACAAAAGAAAACCCCTGTAATAGGGGCTTTCTTTACTTAGTCTTTATTAGATCGCTCGTCTATCTTCTCTTTAATCATTACCGCTATACCAGCAGCAATGATAGTGACAAGACCCAGTAACTTAACCAATGTTGAAAAGATAACTGTACCAATAACCAGGCCAATCCCTAAAACAGCTACAACAATTGCGATAGCTGTAGAGAAAAGCCATTTGATAAGTTCCATTCAATTACTTGAATAGGCTTATCGGTGCTTTCGGAGTTGGATCTTCTTCTGGTGGTGCAGTTTCTTCTACTGAATCATAAGCTACTACAGTAGCTTTACCTGTAGATACAACACTGAGAACTACTGCGTCTTCAATGGTGATTTCTGCAGACAAACCATTGTCTTTACGACCAGATGTGAAGGTCACTTCAGTTACCTTACTGACAAGGTTAATACCCTGTTGGGCAATGTACAGCTTAATTGCTGCTTCAATTTCAATTTGTTTGATATGCACTTGCAAGATGATTTCCTAGTTCTGCCACATAGGTAGCATTTGTTTAAAGATATTGCTGGACAAGCCAGCGTATATGGCACCAATGGAATCTGCCATGTGTTCAGCTTTTGCTTCGCTTACGATAGTGAGTCCTTTCTGTTTGTACATGGGCCAATTAGCCTCTGGATGTTGTTGCATGGCCCAATGTATCATTTCCTGCTTGGTCGCTGTCTTCTTTCCAAAGCCTGCAAGCTTAACTTCAGTGGGTGTCACTTCAAAGAATGGAACCTGGGTGGCTCTAAGAGCACCCAGAACCCCACAGCAGATCCCATACGAGGCCATAGCACGGGCTGACTGACTACCTACAGGAACTTCTACAAAGATCGCCTGAGCGCCCTTTACAGCCTGTAATGTGCCCTCACAGAGTTGCTTGGCAACTTCCAGATCCAGACTGTTTTGTCTGACTTGCTTACCAGTAGGTAGTTCTGGATTGATGACTCCTAGCTGATGTATGGTTAACTTCTTTAAGTGTGTGTCATACACACCACTTGAGGTTCCCCAATTACGAAGACTAGGATCCAACCCGACTACTTTGATAAGCATACAGTCCCTTAATGTTTGACAGCGGTTTCAGCTTCTTCCAGTTCAGCAACAAATGGCAATGCACCTAGCTCTGATAGAGCAATGGTGATTCCCAGTTGAAAGCCTTTACGAAAGTCTCCATTGACTCGGATGACTTCACCATCATTGACGGTGACTTCAGCAGTGTCTGGAATTTCCATCATGTGCTCAACAACCTTGACTTTGGTGGAATGCCATCGAAATAGCAACTTGACAAATTGATTGAGATCTTTGATCTCAAAGCTTCTGTTGTCGTCTTGTGTCGTGGTACTCACATCAAACTCTCTTTCAAAGCATAGCCAAGCAAAGGCCAGATCTTGTTCATAGCGTTGCCTTTGGCAACATTCTTTCCAATCTCTTCGTCAAAGTTTTCAACACTTGCACAAGCTGATTCACCAGTAACAGTGAAGCCATTACGCAATACCAGAACACAGAATGTAAGAACATTCAATGCTGGTTCTATTTGACATGTTGGCCTATTGCACCTGGTTTCTTCACCTTTGACACCATCGGCTGCAGTAAAGAAATAGCATGCGACCACACTATCTTCTACATTAGCTGGTGTAACTCTAGGTGCTTTCTTACCTTTGGCTTGAATAAGATGTTCAATACCTTGATCATCAATACGGGGTGAGGTTATGTTATTCATTCAGTTCCTTAAATGAAAATGCCCCATTACTGGGGCATCTTAAATAAAGCGGGTCAGATCAGCACTTCTTGCCGCCGCCGCCCTTGCCTTTAGATTTAGTAGCCATGGATCACCTTCCTTTCAGAGTAACTAGAGGAATCTAGTAAAGTGATTATGGCACTAAATATTAACCAAACAAACTAGCTGTTGGTTTTTTAGCAGCAACTGAACCTGTCATACCACCCATCTTGGGAATACCTGCAGTACCGGAAGCACCTTTGGCTTTTTCCTTGGTCTTACCAGCCCACTTGGTTTCCCAAGTATTGATGAAACTGGCTTCTTCGGCTTGAGCACGAATCTCAGCAGTAGTCATACGGTCAGCAGCACGGAAGAACTTATCAATTTCGTTCTCATCCCTGGTTTCACCAGTGGCTTCATAGACACCTGTGGAATCATTTTTCTTGGTTTTATCAACAGTTTGTTTAATCAAACCAGTGATAATTTCTTTACCAATCAGATCCACAATAACGTCCACCTTGGTAGGTACTTCAGCTTTGGCTTCAGGGGAGTAAACCTTGATGACCTTAACTTCTGTATCCATCGTGGAGATTTCTTTACCTGCAGCCAGGAGACACAGGCTATTGGCTTGCAAGTAACCAGGAAGATAATGCTTTTCACCGTCTTTCTCATAATAGTTCTTGCCTCCTTTAGCAGTGCCTGAACTCATCCACAGAGTTTGACGTACTTCACGATTGGCTTCGGTCTTCAAAGTAAGAACCATACCCAGTGCTCCACTAGCAGCTTTATTAATGTAGGCCATAACAACCGTCATGGGGTACAGGCCAGATTCCAGAGGTGCATTACCACCTACGGTATCTTTTTCGTCTGCAATAGAAGTATCTGAGGTGAGGTTAGCGAGTAGTGACATAAATAGTCCTTTTGGTTGGGGTTGGGAAAGGGATTGTAGATACTTTACGCGTAGTATTCACGTAACTTATCTAATACGAGTTGCATATTGTTATCAATATAGGTTTCCTTGGTACTAAATAAACCAAGTGGACCACGCAGACGTTCGTTGACAGTCTCTTTAGTCAACTTACACTGAAATACATACTTGAAGCCAAGAGACTCTTCTTCAGGTGTGATAGTTAGCATGTCTGACTTGTAATCCTTGAGAGTCTTCAAGGGCACTTTTTTAGATGAGATAACTACAGTGAAGTAGCTTTCCAATCCGTTATTTTTCAACGAACCTTTAACTGGTACTTTGGTTTCCATTACCATTTCAGATTCATTGAGATTGTCTAAGGTGTGAGCAGTAAAAATCACATTTTTTGTAGACTGGGCTACATACTTTTGCATTAATACTTTGAAGTACTGGGAAAATTGGCCCCATGCAACCATTCCATTGGCAGAGCCATTGATGTAAACACTTTCATACATATCAAGCAGGTAGGTCAAACTGTCTACAACAATAGTATGAATATCTGGCTGAGTCTCGGCCCATTCAAAGAGTTCATAAATTTGTAATGGGTCTACGATTACAAACTGCTTAAATTGAGCTTTAAATGGTAGCTTTTTACCGGACTCACAATTTGCATACGCTACCCCTTCTGGTTTATTAATCCCCATTAGAGAGGCAGATTTTCCTGTGGCTGATTTACCACACAGTAAGACCAGATTGTCATTTACTAGTTGTGTCATTAATGTCCTTTCGTTGGTTTTGTTAAAGCATCCTCAATAGACCACTTATAGCGATCTATCCGTGCTAGTATGGTTTGTTCTTTGATGCCCGTTCGTTTTCCCCATTGGGCTAGGGTTAGTGATTTACCATTAAATGTCAGCACATGGTTAGTACTTCTATTATTGGCTTGATCTTCAGCGGTAGCCCATACACAGTTATTTGCACAGTATCCCAATGCACAATCCAATCTTTCAATTGAATGCTTTGGGCTTGGTTTTTTACCCATGTCAGCTAAAAATACAGCAAAAGAATTTTGCCATTCTTCAGACATATCGACACCTGCATACCACTTGTGATTTTTCCCTGAGTGGCTTCCTGTACGTTGTCTAACTGATCTCCAAACTGCATACTCTGCTGCATCTTTTTTGTCGTAAATTCGTTTAGCTGCTGATGTCTCTGATACCAGGCACCCACAAGATTCTGTGTGTTGTGTGGCTAGGTTGCTTGAAGTGACTGTAGTGGTTATACCGCAGTCACAGAGACATATCCAAACAGCTTTTGTTTTTCCAATAGGTTTGCCTAAGAAAGACATGACAGTTAACCTGCCATACCTGTGTCCTGTACGATCAATAAATGCTCTACTCATGATTAAATGCCTCCAATAAGATTAAACGTATGTTACTACACATACTCTTATTGGGTATTTACTTATGTAAAGACACAGGTAAATATATTGCAGCAGCTTTAGCACGCATGTCCTCAAAGATTGCATATAAGTGCTCAATATCGCTACGGGAGAGTAAACCCTCACCAATATCTGCTTTGGCATTGGCTGCTAGTTCAGCCAAAAATTCTTTTAGTGTCATAGCTCACCTTAAAGTAAAAAGGCAACATTCCTGTTGCCTTGTTGGTTATCAAAAGAGTGCCGGATGGCACACTTATCGTTTAGCGATAGCTTTCATCGCTGTGATCATTACAGTTGTCATGATCTCTGCTTCGTCTAATTTATCAGGCATCTTGTTGTTTAGTGCAACAACACGACTACGTACTCCTTCAAAGTCAAAACCTGCATCAACCAATATCAAAGCAAACTTCAACAGAGTATTGTTTCTGCCGCCCTCTGGTGCTTGGTTTATTAACCAACGCTCTAAGTTATCCATAGACTGTTGTGAGTCAATCAGCTTTTTACGTTCTTCATTCTTACTGGTTTTAGGAATGAACGGCAGAGCATCCAATACATCACCTTCGTTATATTCATAATGTCCTTCATGAGAAAGCCACTTACGAGCACGCTGGTTGGTTGCTGTATCCACCTCAAATGGAAGCCAGGTATAGATATTGCTCATGAACTCTTTGTAGTCCTTAGCATCTAATGCCAACTCATAGTTGATCGGGAAGATGATGCGAAAGCGATGTTCGTCATCAGTATGTCGCTTGGTTGTATATAGCAAGAACTTATAGCTCTTGAGTAACATCTTTGCTGTACTGATATTGACTCCACCATCCACGTCAATCACTGCCAGGTTAAAGCCTGGTAAGCAGTTCTCTTCGTTACGATAGCCACCATTGAGGTGATGGGCTACCCAATGCATTCCCGGTGCTTGAGTCAGCCTGTAGAGCTTGTCAAACGGGGCAGTTTCATTGGAATAGTCCGTGGTAATGTCGGTGCTGTAGCTCAACACCATCTTGTCTAGGCTGGTTTCCTTGAGAGTTTCACCACGCAAGAACTCGATACCATCAGAGAAAGATTTCTTGATGATGATGTTGTTCTTGTAACCATAGGCAATAGCAAGTGAAAGCATTTCTGCTTTCTGTCCTGCTGCACCACGGTAGAAGGGCAAGTCATCCACCATGTCAGCCTGAGTGATATCAGACTTCACAGTGGCAATGTACTTAGCCAGCTTCACATAGTTACGGTCCCTGGTAAGCAGCTTGTTAAAGGCTGCACCAGACTCTTCAGCCAACTTGATGGCATAGTAGAGATGCTGTGTTGTCAACTCTGTAGAGTCGTCAATGAAGGCATAAGCGCCGGCCAGCTTCAATGCTTTGAAGTAGCGATGGGAGATTTCAGCTTTCTTGACTTCCTCATGCTCTGGATAAAGAGCAGCTTCACGTTCACACTTCAGCCGATACTCAATCAAGATCAAACTCGTTTCTTTGCTCATGATGAGCTTTCGATTGAGGTTGATAATGTCAGCCAGATTCTCCAGACGATCAGAGATGACTTCCAGATACTGATTGGCAACCTGATCTGTGAGCAATGTATAGACTTCCTCTGGTGTGGCGTTAAGCATACTGTTGGTAGCTTTGCTGTAACCAAAGAAGCATCGACGTGCATAACCCACTTCAAGCATCGAGTACAACTCTTCTTCTGCTTTACTTCCGTTAAGCAGTTTTGAAGGTGTTCCAAAGAGCATCATATTGGCTGGTGTACGTCCAATAATTTCCTCACTCCGTGAGTTGTCAGTGGTGTTTTTAATCAGCTTTTGCTTGATCAAACCCACGTCATACAACTCTAGAAACGTATTGAGTACGTCAATATTGCCCAACAGATTTGAACCAATTTCATCAATCTGAAGATTGACTGAGCCAGCTTCTGCCATCAACAGCTTGTGACGCATTTGCTTAACAGCGGCTGGTGTGCCTGAGTCAAAGCTAAATGCCAAGTTGCCTAACATGTCAAACTCTTTTTGAACCCGAACCAGTTCTTCATCTGGATCAGTGCTCTTACGGTTAGCACGTTTCAGGGCTAACTTAGGTAAGTTCTGTTCGGCAATGATAGGAAAGGTTTCTTCCAAGAATCGACTGCGAAACTGGTTGATCACTGAGTTCTCAATGATGTTGGTGGACATGCCTTTACCTGAACCCGAAGTACTCAGATTAAGGGCATAGAAATTGATAGGGATATCCCCACGATCATGAGTAGTAATCGTGCAGCGCATGGTAGAAGCTACCAAGCTAAAGTAATAACCTGTCAATACCCGAAAGAACAATGGATTATTGTTCTGTACTTTGTTGCAAAGAATACCAACCACCGTTTCTGACGTTGGGTGATACTCCATTTGATCAAAACTAAGCATTTGTTTTCCTTAAAGAATAAGATCCCCTGCAGCAACCAAGGCATCCTTTTGAGAACACGCTGAGAATGCAGGACAATATTTACAAGCAGTAACTTGGCCTGGACGTTCAATCACAATACCTTTGCCACCTTCTTCAGCCAGCCTGATATAGGCTTCCTGTCGGGTATCAAAGTTCTTTGTGCTACGCAACAACTTGTCTGGGTTTTTATAGTACTTAAACACAGGAGCACTACGCCACAAGTCTTCATCAGAGCATGGTGGAATCGTGGACTCTTCTGCATCTAGATAGGCATCAACCTGTTCTAGCTTGGTACGCACATAATGATCAATTTCTCCAAGCGACTTCAACGGCAAGATACGCTGTTGAATACGTGACTGTGGATACTTTGGATCTATCTTTGCTTTAGCACTGGACCAGTCAGTAAAGATAAACTGAATAGCCATTTCATCTTTGGTGATGATCTTTGGATTGAGCCAACGGTAGATACTTCCTTGCAGGATGTATTTGGAATCGTTTGTATTATTGGTAGCTGTGTACGTGGAAGTACTCTTAAAGTCTTCAACACGACCTTCACCAACAAAGTCAAACTTACCTGAGATGTTGTACTTACCAACCGTCTTATAAGCACGCTGTTCCAGATAGATAGGAATAGTGTCTTCCTGTAATTCTTCTGGCTTAGGATTGATCTTGACACGATCAATGATCTTTGCTGGATAACCGAGGATCTCTAGTGCATTGGCATGGTTATGCGTCCAAGAGCGTTCTATTGCATCATGAATAGCACTACCCATACGGGATGCAACCATATTGCTGAGGTCTGTAACTGCATCTTCATTACTAACCCGTTTACTCAATATGATCTGTCGCAATGGACGGATCAATGAAGTAGCGGAGATAGTTGAAGAGTCGTGGTCATAGTTATCACTTGCCAAGAAAACAGCAAGTGATAATGGAACCGATGTTGTATTTGTATAAGTAGGCATGCCTACCCCTTTCGTAAAGCTAAATCTAGTTTTGCCAGAGCGTTCCACGCTTCATGTGCAAGATGTAATAGACCACTCTCTTGGTCATTGTCTTCACCCATGTGACGTGCTGCTGCATGACGCTGTTGAGCATCTTCGTAACGTCGAAAACCATCAGGTACAAATACCCATCCACCATCGCTATATTTATTAGCACCAAAAGTACCAACTTTTGCTACTTCAGTAATGGCTCTTGCCATACCTCCAGTAATCAAATGCATGCGTACCTTGTTTTTGTCTGCTTTAGCTTCTGGCTCATGTTGATCAATTTCTGTATTAAGGCTTTGAGTCTTTTGAACTTGCAAGCAGTCATCACAGAAATCCTGGTTTGGTTCTATAGGGTTATTGCACCCAATCGACATACAAAAACGCATTTTTTAATTTCCTTTATATCCACGGGAGTTAGTTACTATTGATGAGCCTTCTCCAAGGGCAACAGTTCATCAAAAAGACTCCCCGGAGGGAGTCTCTTTGTTAGGCAAGTTGAGTTAAACTTGACTTAGGCTGTTTAAAGGTACTCACAGACACCCGCAGAGCAAGCCAACTCTTTGGTGTTCACCGTAGAGTCATCCTTTTCAAAGTTAGCCAGGTCATCCCAGTTGAAGTTGGGCATACGGCTTTCCAGTTCTAAGAACTCTTCTTGTGTGCACTCGGTGTATGGTGCTTGACGATAAGAGTGGTCACTGTGAGGCAAGAAGCTCACACCAGCAATCTTGTCGAAGTTCCTGTAAACCCAATCCCCGACACCCAACCATTCGTCATCTTTCACATAGACTGTGATTGACACGTTGTGCTCTGTCCAATGAGTCTGAAACATCAGGTAATGCTCTAGCTGCTCGATGGCACTACGATCATTCCTGAACACAGCATGCGCTGGTCCTGCAACTGGAAAGCTGAAGATATCTGTGCTTTCTGGTTTGGATACGCAGTCTTCCACTGGAAACCCTTGCTGACGCATGAGCTTTGCCAATGGATCCTTCTTATCTGCTCGTACAGTACGGATGTAGTACTCAGAGTACCGTGGATGGATCCCTGAAGCACTGTCCACCAATTGAGAGACTGTCCCTGATGGCTTAACTGTGGTGATGGCTACCGATTGATTGATGCCTAAAAGATCAGCCCATTCCTTGTTAGTAGCAATGGCCTTAGCTTTCATGGCCTTGAGCCAGTTTGCAGCCTCACGGCTTGTAGTACTCAAGACCGGATGATCCATGATGCCTGTCAATGACACACCCAACAAGCGTTCTTCTTCTTGGTTGTACTTCCACAAGGGACGCACATACCGAAAGTCAGTCAGCATGGATTGGTATGTACCAACAATGGTGGCAACACGGACCTTATCCAACAAAGTGAATAAGGTGTCTTCAGCACGGATGATGACTTCAGACAGGTTGCACAAGCCAGCACTACGCAAGGTGATCTCAGCACATGGATTCACACCCACAACTTTTGATGCATCCCTACGACCACTCTCAAGAGCTTTCTTGACAGCAGCCTCACGGTTAAAGATCCCACGTTCACCTGATTTGGATTCAATGAGTGAAGTCCACTCCTTGATAAACAAATCCATCTGAGGGCGTTCTGTGTAGGCTGCTGAGTTGTTTGCAAGTGCTCGCTGTGGATCAATGACCCACCACTGACCACTCTTGGCTCCACGCATACGATCATCTGACAGGTTGCTCAGACTGATCAATGCACTACGGCGAAGTTGAGCTTGCGACCAATGGCTTTACGGAAAGTATCTACAGTAAAGTTGAACAAATCAACAAGAGGTTTAGGACCACTGGCTCGACCACCAAAGGTCTTGAGCTTGGCTCCTGCTGGACGTACCTTACTCACATCCCATTTGGGAATCCTGCCTGAATACAGATGTTGTATCAGAGTGCGATAAGCACCTGCCCAACCACCTTTACTGTCACGTACTTCAATGGTGATATCTGAATCAACCAGCTTATCCTTGGCTAGGACGACAGGAACATTGTTAGCGTCAACGCCTACAGTTACTCCAACAATGGGAAGATTATTGATGAACTGACGTTCAACTGAGAATCCCATACCTGTGCCACACATGAGAATATAAAGAATCTCATCAAATGCACGGGCATGATCAATAGCGACAAATGCACAATTGAATCCTGCCATAGGGTCACGATCTAATGCTGGTCCTGCAGTCATCAGAGCACGCATTGAGGGCATAGTATCAAGCCTGGTGATGCTATTAAAAACTTCTGTAGCAGGGAAATCAGGGAATTTATTACTGAAGTAACTGACATACCGTTGAACGGTTTCTTCCCATGTTTCACGGCGTTGCTTGGAATCAATCCATCGTGCATACCGAG
>JFJP01039448.1_pt2 | contig 13453 bp, 22 predicted proteins | sample 431651 | NCBI WGS metagenome assembly JFJP01 (sample SAMN02602958, study PRJNA72255) | Microbial mat metagenome, whole genome shotgun sequencing project. | biome: fresh water; feature: sink hole; material: water; isolation source: purple microbial (photo- and chemosynthetic) mats found in...
TTTTGCTTTTCATTCCTCGTTTTTATCGTGTACGTTGCCGATTACTGAAAATGACTTATCGTATATTCCATAACCTGATGAACCGTTATTAAATACAAATGATGCTGTTTCAGAATCAAAATTAACAATAAATGGTTCATCAAAAGGGTTGGTATGTTGCATTATGTCATTCTCAAAAATCCGCTTCCCGTTTTTGTCGTTCAATCCTGTGTATTGGCAAACTGTTTCGGGTATTACTTCAATGTATTCATATTTAAAACTATCACTACCTTTTTCGGTTAAATGACCTTCGTTTGATTTTGTTGTAACAACTATTTTTGTTACATTGAATAAGTCTCCCTCTACCCATCCTTTGCCGTCGACTCTTTGAGCCTTGAAAATTATATCTCTCATTGTTTTTTATTTATAATTGTTCATCATGTGCAGAAGCTAAATTTCTTAACTCAGTAGCTTTTGCTTCAAAATCATCTGAATCATATATAATCATTTGATTATTAAGTTCTGCTATTTTATTTTGATATTTCATTCCTTCTATTTCTGATTGCACGGCTAATATAAGTGCTAATCTTCTAACGCTATAATCATTCATAATCAAATTGTTTTTCTAATTGTGTAACGAATTGTAATTATACCTAGTGCCGAGCCTAGCACAGTAGCGCCCAAATCCTTGTAATTGAATTGTCCGCCTTTGCTTTTGTCGTATAGTTCTTTACAAGTTCCAACGACTAAGCCTGTACCGACTCCAATACTGATGTTAACTATAGGTTTTTGTTTGTTGGTTACTACTGAACTCGTCGCCCCGATTACATACCCAACCCCAAAATGCGCCACCTTGTCAACTTGCTGTGAATTTGCATTGAATGAAATCAGCAAGAATAAAATTAATGTTTTCATTGCTCTAGCTGTTTTAAAAGTTCGTCGGCATACTTAATACAAACAATGCTAAATTGCGTGTTTTCATCCTCATTTAATCCACTAGGACGTCTAATATTTGGATTTGCTAATAAGCCTTGCATAGCTAATCCAGCGAAGTACTCGCGCTTTGTTAAGCCTAAACACCCGCTTAAATCTTGATTCAAATCTAAAACTGGGTTTATTGGTTGGCTTCCATTTTTCATATTTTAAGTTTTAATTAATATTTTTATAATAAAATTTACCTTTATTTGAACACAAAAAGAAAAACCCAACGTTTATTAAATCATTGTAGATATTAATAGCTAAAAATCTATCAGACTCAAATAAATTATCTTCTATCTTCTTAAAAAAACCTCTTTCTTTTTCGCCAAATTTTTCAACTCGATATTCGATGTATTCTTCAAATGTTTTCTGTTTTTCCATAACCTTAATTTTTACTTACTTTATAATTCTCGAATAATTGGTGTACTAAATGTAGGTCGATTCGCATCATTAGTATTTTTGATTTTCTCAAATATTTTTCCTCGTTTTTTCTGCATGGATTTATTCCATAATAAGCAATTGAATCATTTTGGAATCTATAAATACTCCAATGAGTAAGGGAGTCGGTCAACTCCCTTTTTAATGTTTGTATTTTAGTTGTTGCCATTTCTATTTAGATATATGAGATAAAGCAAATACGTTTGTACACATTACATTCATAGCTTTTACACTTCTTTCTGATTGCTGTTCAATCATTTCCATGCAAAGGTTGTTTTCTTCTTGGATTGCTTGTTTTAAAGCTTCTATTGGATTTAACCCTTTTTCAATGATTAAATTAATCGCTCTTTCCTCTAATGATTTACTGATAATATTTTCCATTTTGCTTTCGTTTAATTGTTTAACTGATACAAATGTACAACTATTTTTGATATATAAAACTTTTATAGTAAAAAAGTTTAAAAATATTTTATTACACTTTGTTAATAATCTGAAAATAAACGTTGTCGTACTTTCGTCTCATGGTAGCACACGTATATATTGATAAGCATATCGGAGATATGGAAGGCGAAAACGGGGAAATTCTGAAAGGAATTAACCTAGTTGATGTTGTTGGTCAAGTTGAATCATTCAAAGGAACAGAAGAAATTCATGTTCATATTGATTCACCTGGTGGATCTGTTGAAGTTGGAAACGAAATTTCCAATTACTTGAAATCAATTAAAAACCTAAAAACATTTGCTGAAAATTTATGTGCTTCAATCGCAACTAAAATACATCTTTCTGCAAAACCTGAAAACAGATTTGTTCAAGAAGGTTGTGTGTACATGATTCACAATCCATTATTCATGAACGTTTCAGGAAATGCAAGTGAATTAAAACAATACGCATCGTATTTAGAACCATTGGAAAAAGAACTTGTTCAAATGTACTCGAATGCAACTGGACTTGACAAAACAGCCATTAAAGGAATGATGAATCAAGAAACGGAATTCACACCAGAAGAATGTGTAAAACTTGGATTCGCAAGTGAAGTTGTACCAAAGGCACAATTTAAAGCCGTGGCATTCTTTAACAAACAAAGCAATCATATAAATACAAATACAATGAGCGATCAAAAAAAGAGCGTTATCATTAAAGGACTTCATGCAATGGCATCACTTGTTGGTGTGGAATTGAAATCTGATAATGATCCTCAAAGAAACGCCATGAATATTAATTTCACGGCAGAAGATGGAACAATGGCAATGACACCATTTGAAGATTTAGTTACAGGCGATGCGGTTACATTAGAAGATGGAACACCTGCACCAGATGGAAACTACACTTCGGAAGATGGTTTAATCGTTATTACTGTTGTTGGTGGTGCAGTTTCAACAATTGAAAATGTTGATCCTGAATCAGATTTGAAAATTCAAGTGGTGGCACTTCAAGAAGAAGTTGCAAACTTGAAAACTCAACTTTCTGAAAAAGAAACTGAAATTCAAGCTTACCATGAAGCAACGACACAAGCGGAACAAGTGATTGAAGCTGCAAATGTTGAAATCGAATCTTTGAAATCAAAGATTGTAAGCAATCACAAACCCGTAAACAGCGCTGTAACTTTCAGAAAACCTAACACACCAGAAGCACCAAAAGTGTTATCTGCACAGGAAATGAAAGATCGCAAAGCTGAATACAAAAGCAAATAAGTAATTAATATCCATTAAAAAATAAAAAGAAATGGCAACAATTTTCGATCCAACAGGATTTACGCTTTCACCAGAAGAGGTGAAAACATTAGGTGAAGTTATCTTTACCGATTCATTTGAAAACCCATCGTTAACGGATTTTCACCAAGTATTTGAGGGAATTATCGCAAAAAAGAAAATTCCGATTTTAGGACGTTTGCAAGGATTACTTGGAAAAGGTGATGGCGAATGTAACCCAACAAGTTCAGATAATCAAGTCGAAACAAGTTCAAAAACTTGGGACCCCGTTATTATATCTGACCGTTTAGAACAATGTTACAAAGATTTAGTTGCAACATTCTGGACATACATGTTAAAGAAAGGTATTCAAAAACCAGACGTGACAGGAACAGATTTTGCAAATTATATTTCTGATGTAGTTTCAGAAGCTGTTTTTGAATCTGTTTTACGTTTTGCATGGCTCGGAGATACTGCAGCGGATACGGTGGCAAACTCATCTTATTTGACAAACGGAACTGAAAAGAAATATTTCAATAAAATGAATGGTTTCTGGAAACAATTCTTAGCTATTGTAGCTACGGATGCAACAAAGAAAACATCTACTATCTTGACTACAAGAAATGCGGGTGCTTCGTATGCTGCACAACAATTCACTTCTACTGATACTACGAATTTAGAAGTTTCAAAAGCGTTAACAGATGTTCGCTTTGGTGCTGATAAACGTTTGAGACGTCAAACTAACTTAGTTTATATTTGTACTCAATCGGTAATGGACCAGTACGAAAAAGAATTAATTTTCGCTAATATCAATTATACTACTGAACGTTTAGAAAATGGAATCATGACATTGAAAAACGGTGGAATTGAATTAATGAGTTTCGAATTATTAGATCGTTTGATTGATGAGTACATGGACAACGGAACGAAATTAAACAATCCAAACCGTTTGGTATTGACTACAAAAGACAATTTAGGAGTTGGAGTTGAATCAACTGGAAACCTTTCTGAATTAGAATTATTCTATGATAAGAAATCTAAAACAAACATTGTAGATATTCAATATTCATTGGATGCGAAAGTATTAAAAGACGAATACGTACAATTGTCATACTAATTATTTAGGGGTGTAAAAACCACTTTTTATTCACTTTATAAAAAAGAAAAAATGAAAAATTTAATTTTAATTTTCAGTTTGATTTCCATTTGTTTGGTTGGTTTCGTGGTTGGTGTTCAACTAGAAACTAATCCAATTGCAATGAGTGTTGGATTTGGAGTTGTGGCGATTGCTTCTGGAGTTTTTGGATTCGTTCCAAATGGTGCCTTGGGTGTTTCCGTTTGTGGTGAAATTGCAACGAATATCGTTTTCGATTGCGATGCGCCTTTACAGTCAGGAACTCGTGAACGTGCATGGGTAATTAACTTTGAGGATATTGATTCAGTTACTTACAACGCAACGAATAAAAAGATTGTTGAATCAATTACTTTGAAAGCAACTAAAGTAGCTTATTACATTGATGGAAAAAACAACTCGATTGCTCCATCAACTGCGCTTGTTCGTCAAACTTTCGGTTCTGCATTTGATCACATCGTTAACATGAAAGGTTTCGACATTTCGCCAAATGTTAAGGATAATTTAGATAAAGCAAAAGAGGGTCGTTTTGTAGTTATTACTGAAAACAATTTCAAGGGTGCTACTGGAAATAGTGCATTTGAGATTTACGGTTTAACAACTGGTTTGGAAATGACTACATTAACAAGAAACCCGAATGATGCTGCAACAATGGGAGCGTTTGATTTCACTTTTGGAACAGATGTAAACAAAGAGCCAGGATTACCACACACATTCTTTATTACTTCATACGCTGCATCAAAAACAGCAATCGAAGGATTATTGTAATACTCGAAAAACACATAATTGAAAGCCGTTATTTTTTAATAACGGCTTTTTTATTTATATTTGATTCATGAAAGATTTGAAAACAAAAATTGAAATTGCTTTGAGTTATGAAGCTACTAAAAGCAAATGGCGTACAAACTCAAACAGCATGGAGTTTATTTATTGTTCTGAGTTAAACTATGAAATATTTGGAAAACAATTAAGTCCAGCAGTTAAATGTGAATGTATTGAAGATTTTTTCTTACTTTTGAAATCTAAGAATTTAATTAAAAACGTACAAAAAATGGCGGAAAAGAAATTTAAATTAAAAGATGATGTAATTATTCAACATCATGCATTTCCAAATGGAATCACAAGCAAATCAAGTGATGAAGATATGATTCATTTCTTGGCTTTAAATCCAGAGCGAAACAGAAAGCAATTTGAAGAAGTACCAGCAGACTGGGAAAAACAAGTTGAAGACTTCTTAAAAAACGAAGCGAATTCAACTGATGGTTCAGGTGCTATTGACTTTGGTAAAATGAAGCTTGATGAATTGAAAGTTTATTGTCAAGAAAATGGAATTGAAGTTGAAGAAGGCGCAAAAAAAGCTGACTATTTAAAAGCTATTGAAGAAGCGAATTCAACTGATGGTTCAGGTGAAAAAGAAGAATAAAAACTTCGATTAAAATTTAATTTGAAACCTCACAATAATAATTGTGGGGTTTTTTGTTTTTTTTTCGTTATTTTGTCAAAACATTTCAATCGAATGAAAGTACATAGTAATTCAGATAAGACAAAAAAGAAATTGAAAACCAGTCCAATAAAAGGATTGGATATAATTTCTTATGACTATGATAATGCTTATCCACAGCGAGTGGACCAAATTAGACTTAGTTCATCAACTGCAGTTAACTGTTCACGCATTCGAAAGAAATTCATTAACGGTTTAGGTATTGCAGATTCTGAACTTTACAAAATGAAAATAAATTCCGAAGGTTTAACACTTGATCAATTCATTCGAAATATTTCGGAACAAATAGCAAACAATGAAGGATTTGCATTTCATGTAAACAGAAATCTAAATTATAAAATAACTGAAATCAATTTGATGAAATTCAAAGATTTCAGATTCCCGTTTAAAAAAGACAATGGAAAGATTGTTTTTTATGATGACTGGGGGAATGATAAAAATAAAAAAGTAAAAAAAGAAGATTTAATTGAATACGATTTATTTACAAATGATAAAACTGAAATCATTCGTCAAATAGGAAATGATTTTGATAACTGGAAAGGTCAAGTGTTTTATTACACACCAGTTGAAGGTGAGTACCCACTTTCTTTTTTTGATGCTGTTCTTGAAGATATGGAAACCGATTCTGAATTAAAACTATTCAGAAAAAGAACAGTTAAATCAAATTTCCTTGGATCACACATTTTAGTTGTAGGTGAAGAAGAAAACGCAACTGTTGATGATGAATTAAATGAAAAAGGTACTGGATTAAATTCTGATCCTTTACTTGATTCATTGGATGAATTACAAGGCGGGGAAAATGCGGGGAAAATAATGGTTGTTGAAAAATCACGCCCAGAAGATGTTTTTGAACTTCACAAGGTAGATATTCAGAATTACGATAACCTTTACACAAACACGGGAAAAGATACAAAGGATGCAATTATTGAAGGTTACTTGCAACCAAAAGCACTTCATTTAAAAGGTTCGAGTTCATTAGGTGAAAATAAAGAACTTGAAAACGCTACAAAATATTACAATTCAGTTACGGAAGAAGAAAGAATGATTATTTCTGAAACTTTACAAGCTATTTTTGATAATTGGCATGAACCTACAAGCGGAGATTTTAATATAATTCCTCTGAGTGTTCAAAGTGAAATCACACAAGAATACTTTGCATTTGCAACAAGAAACGAAATCAGAACTTCTATAAATTTACCAGAAGAAGAAAGTGCAAAATCTGATCAAAAACTACTTATTGAAACACTTGGAGTTGGTGGAACACAAGCATTGAAAGAAATTTTAATTGATCCTTTGTTAAGTGACCAACAAAAAGTTTCAACACTTATGATTGTATTCGGAATTACAGAAGATAATGCAAATAAATTAGTTGGTGTAGAATCAAATACAAATGCAAGATGATTTATTTAATTGATGATACAGATATTCGAGTTGTAAAGCCACAACTAAGCATCAACATTGATGTAAATAAAAAGGTTAAACCGTTCATTTACGAAGCACAGGAATTTGATTTGCGCCCGTTTTTAGGTGATGAATTGTACATTGATATTCAGGAAAACATTGGTAACTATACCACTTTATTAAATGAATATACATATACTCATGGTCAAAACATTTATGTTTCACCAGGATTAAAAAATACTTTAAGCCTTTTTGCATACGCTCGTATTAAATCACAAATGAATGAACATGATACTGCATTTGGAACAATGGCAAAAACAAACCCATATTCTCAAAATGCAAGTGAATCATCTATTGCACGTCAAGTAAGAGAAATAAAGAGTGAAGCAAATCAATATTTGAATAGATTGGAAAACTATTTAAATTGCAAAATGGAAGATTATCCACTTTGGAAAAAGAAACGCAACCCAAACAAACGCGAAAGAACAACTTTAAAAATTCGATCAACTAAATAATTGAAATATGTTGAATACAGATAATTTAATTCTACGCGAAGAAACACACCCAGTATTAACCACGAAAGGAAGTGAGTTAACAAACGAGGAATTGGATAATAATTTCATTTATATCCGTCAGGATATTGAAGCATTATCAACCGCGCCAAATTTACCACCTTATAATCCAGTTACTGAATATTCACAAAATCAGATTGTTTTGTATGATGATAAGATTTGGAAATTCATTTCAGCAACTCCACAAGATGGAATTGAACCTGGTTCAGATCCTTTGGTTTGGATTCAAATTAATTTGAACGAATTAGCACATCAACAAAATTCAGATACTAAACTTGCAGAAGGTACTGCGGATGAGGTAACCGCAAATGAAATAAGAACTTTCATTGATGGTGGTGGTGGTGGCGCTTCAATTTATTCTACTGATGGAATAATTTCATCAAATAGAACTGTTGATGTTGATGGGAAAGATGTAAGTTTTATTAATGGACGTGTTTATTTATTCGCTTCAAATGTTGCAGCACCTGGAGCGGTTGGATCATTCAATATTGATGGAAATGGAAGTTCAAGTGAAATCATTGAATTGATCACTTCTGATTTAGGTACTGTTCGAAAATCATACGCAAATAAGGATCAGGAATTTCATGGTAATTTAAACATGATTTCAAGTTCAAAAATTTATTTCGATTCAAATACAAGTACATTTATTCGAAAAAGTTCAGGATCAGTTGGAGTTGAAATTTCTGCAAATAGTGGTAGTTGGTTTGTTGGTTGGAATACATCCGAATTTAGATCGTTTGGTTCATTTGGTGCAGATTCAATCGCTGTTCACAATACTGATTCAACTTCATACTTCACACAGTTAAACGGAAATTATGCGTGGGGATTTGGTAAAAATGTAAACGACGGTTCAATCAAAGGAAATATTGGCGGTTCATACGTTAATACTGAGATATTAAAAATACATCAAAATGATGGCGAAATTGAATTTCTTGTGGCAAAATTAAAATCAGTTTTACAAATTGGAAATGCTGGATTAACTTCTGGTCAATGGTATCAAGATACCGCAGCAAATGTTTTGTCAAACTCAGATAAAGTAATCGCAATTAAACAATAAAAAAAATGATACGTACAAAAAAACAAGTGATGATTGATGCAGAAAACGACGTTTGGGGCGTTGTTTATATTCAAACGGGTAATCAATCACATAATGACAAATTACAACTTCCAATCGTTCAATTTGATGTGGATAGAATGATTGCTGTTCAAGAAGAAAGAATTGTAAAAAATGAACAAGGACACCCAGAAAAAAGACTTGTAAAGTTTTTACACACTTATAAATCTATGAAAGCAATTTATAAGAAATCAACTTTTGAAAATGTATTTCAAGGTTTGACAACTGCGGAAATGGACCAAAAAACAATTGAATCAATTCACTTTGTGAATGAAAAAACACGAAACAATGGATGGACTGGAAACGAAATTCAAAAAGTTTCATATTGGGCCAAACCTGAAACGGGTGGAATTACTGCAAACGATTTAGAAATCGTTACACCTCAAATGTTAATTGCTGACGGAATAACTATAATTTAATAATCATGGCAAAAGAGTGCACAATCACGGTTGATTTCGTTGATGAAAATGGAGAGCCGAAACAAAATGTTTTTACATCTGAATACGATGAAACAGAAACGAATGTTTTTGTAAGTATTGAGTTTGTTTCAGAAAACAATGGCGGTCCAATCATGAGACCGAAAAAACCTCGTATCTGATGAAAGAAAACATTGTAATATTAATTGTATTATTACTTTGTTGCTTGGCAATTGTACCACCTTTATTTATTGAAGGTGGTATTTTTGACGTATCATATACCTATATCAATGATCAAGGTTTGAAAGTAACTGAAAAAGGAATTTACTTTGCTAATGTTTATTACATTATAAATTTTAGTATTTGCGTACTGTGTTCTTTTTTAGTTCACTTTTTTAAAAGAATAAATAAATATTTCAAATATTTATCTTATTTAACTGGGAGCTGGTATTTAAGCGCTTTATTCTTTGAATTAGCAAATTTATATTGTCCTGAAATTGTATTCAATGACATTGATTCAAATTTCATTTATCCAAAAGTTTTAGTATCTTTTACATTACTTTTGTCATTAATTTTTATTCATACAAAATGGAATCACAAGAAATCATTCAATCAATAAGTGAAGCAAAAAATGGATTTTGGATTCCATTAAGTATTGTTTCAATTTGTTTTTCAGTTGTAATCGCTTTACTTTTATATATTTGGAATCAGATGTTAAAAACAAATGATTCTAGGCATTCAGGACACGACGAAATTTTAAAAGAACTCAAAGAATCAAATGTTAAATTAACGGTTGTTATGACTAAACTTGAAACAAAACTTGAAATACAAGAAAGATTATTAATGAAAAAAATGAACTCATGAATATTATTGAAAAATTTAAAACTAGAACACCACGTAAAAACAAAAGAAACGGGCGTTTATTAACTCTTGTTGGAACTTTTGCGGGTGCATTGTTAACTGTTGGCGCTGTTACCAATCCAATTGGAATTGCTGCACTTATTACACTTTCAATTGTTGGTGGTGCTGGTGCTGTTTATCATGGATCGAAAACAGAAGAAATTGTTGAAAAGAAATAATGAAACTTTACAGGCTTTACGATTCAATTGTACTTGAATATGATTCAAGTACAATTACTACTATTTCTGCATTTTCATTCAATGCAATAAAAAGAAGTAGTACGTATGTATTTCGTAGCCAAAAAAATCCAATTTCACAAAGAATTTCACTTTCTGAAATTAAAAAAAAAGACAATTCAAGTTATACGGAAACTGAACTTGATGATTTGATTTCAAGTAAATTTGGATTGTTTGAAGTTGTTGTGCCTGGCTCAACTTCTTTCGCTTCAATAACTGGTGAATTTTCTGATAATGCAAGTTTAGATAATAAGTTTGCAGAAGTTGAAGGATTGATTTTTGATTTAGATGTTGAGGTTGGATTTAAACAAGATGCACTTGGATTTGTTCCAGAAGATTCATCAAATAAAGGCGCATCAAATGGATATGCACCACTTGGAGTTGATTCCAAAATTCCTGCTTTAAATTCGAGAAATTCAAATGTAACTTACAACGCTGTTAATGGTATTTTAACATTTACTTGGGCGGATGGATCTGAACAAACTATTGATCTTCCAATTGAATTATTGATTCAATCTAGTAATTATAATTCATCTACAAAAGAACTTACATTTACCACAAATGGTGGTGGAACAACTGTAATTCCGTTGGATGATTTAGTCGATTTACCAGAAATTGTTTTAAATGCAAGTTCTAACCCATCGACTGCACCAACAACGGGGCAAAAATTATACATTCGTCAAGACAATGGCGCGTATTGGTCTAATGTTTTGGGGGTTTGGGTTGGTGGTTACGTTGGTATTTCATCAATTGAAAAAGCATCAATTGAACATTCTAATAGAAGTGTTTTAGATTTAATTACAGAATCATTCACAACGGCATTAAAAACGGCTTATGATTCTGCAGTAAGTAGTTTAACTGCTTTATTATTGACTGGACAAAGATTAATAACTACTGGTGAAATAACAAAACTTTCAAATACAACTGGCACAAATTCAGGTGACGAAACGACCGCAACAATTCAAACAAAACGACCTTTAAAAACGATTAACAATAAATCAATTGAAGGCTCTGGGAACGTTTATCTGAACAGAACGAATCAAAGCATAAACAGCCAAGCGATAACCGCCGCAACTGATACATATTTGACAGGATCAACAATCGATTGTCCGACTCCGATTGTAGGAACAAAAATAACTTTCACAGTAATTGCAACTAAAACAGCTGCGGGAACTGTTGCGCCTATTTTTAGAATCAGGTTTGGAACGAACGGAAGCTTATCGGATGCAGTTGTTTTGACCTTTACAGGAAACGCTCAAACGGCTGTAGTTGATACGTGCAAAATAAATATTGAGATACTATTTACGACGGTTGGAGCGAGCGGAATTGTTCGAGGTTTTTACCATTTAGCACACAACCTTTCCACTACAGGGTTTTCGAACGTTCCTAACAATGTGATTCAGTTAACTAGTGGAGCTTTCGACACTACAGTCGCAAATTTAAAAGCGGGTATTTCTGTTAATTCAGGAACGAGTGCAGCGTGGACGATTCAAAATGTAAGTACGAAAATTGAAAATATTTAAAAATAAAATATGAACACTAATCAATTAGAATTAAAATTGCTATCAATAGTCAAAGATTTTGATTATTTGGCTTGTGCTGGAACTGGATTACTTCCAACAGCAATTAAAACAGTAACACGTGGTAAATTTTCGCATTCTGCACACTTTAGAATCATTCAAGAAAAACTATTTGTTGTTGATGCTCAAAAGGATGGGTATAATCCGAAACCATTTATTGAATGGAATAATCAATTTAAATATTCATTTGTTGTTTTAAGTCCAGTTGTTCCATTTACTGAAAGTGAAATTCAAGAAATGAATTTGATTGAATATTCATTGATTGGAAAAGAATATGATTTCAAGTCTTTATTATTGAAGCACCCACGAAAAGAAATTTTGAAAGGACTTGAATACATTACAGGCAAAGAATTTAATGTTTGGAAAGAAGAAACTATTGAAGATAGTATGAAACGTTTGTATTGTTCAGAAGCGGAAGCACTTATTTATTCACGTCCAAATGCACAGGTAAATCCAACTGAATTATACAATGATTTAGTTTCGAATGGATTTAAAGAAGTATTCACACATAAAAAATAAATATGACAATTTTAGAAATTGCATTGTCTTATGTTGGTCAACGTGAGATAAGCGGAAATAAAGGATTTGAAAACAAAGACTTTGATAAAAAAATGCGATCAATTGGATTCTATACTGGCGCTCCTTGGTGTGGTTTCTTTGCTTTATTAGTTTGGAGTGAAGCGGATCAAAACACAAGTGTATTATCAGCAAGTTCAAAGGCTTTAATTGATAAAGCGACAAAAGCAAAAAACTGGCACTCAGTTCCAGTTCCAGGATGCGTAGTTGTATGGGCAACTTTTAAAAATGGTAAACGCCAAAAAACAGGACATATCGGAATTGTAACTGATGTAAACGAATCAAAGTATAATACTGTTGAAGGAAACACGACTGATAAAGGTGGTCGTGAAGGCATTATGGTTGCGATTAGAAATAGAGAATTAAGGGATGAAGTTTGGAAAACTGAAAACGGACTTCGTTTGATGGGGTTTGTTTATCCTGAATAATTAAATTAAAAAAAATAATTGTAAGCCGAAATATTTTGTTTCGGCTTTTTTGTTGAATAACAATTAGTTACAAAATTTAACAGAAAATAATTGTATAAAAATGTTTTATGTATGTGAAAAAGAATTATATTTGTAAAAAGTTTAAAATAATATAACTATGAAAATTCAAGGCAATTTAATTATCAAAAAAGGAGAAGAAAAAAAACACGTTAATGTAACTGAGGTGTCAGGTTCTGTTGAAGTTCTTGAAGGCGCGAAATTCTCTGCACCACAATTAACTGAGGTGTCGGGTTCTGTTGAAGTTCTTGAAGGCGCGAAATTCTCTGCACCACAATTAACTGAGGTGTCGGGTTATGTTGAAGTTCGTGAAGGCGCGAAATTCTCTGCACCACAATTAACGAAGTCAGGTTATGTTGAAGTTCGTGAAGGCGCGAAATTCTCTGCACCACAATTAACTGAGGTGTCGGGTTATGTTGAAGTTCTTGAAGGCGCGAAATTCTCTGCACCACAATTA
>JFJP01027371.1_pt1 | contig 13452 bp, 17 predicted proteins | sample 431651 | NCBI WGS metagenome assembly JFJP01 (sample SAMN02602958, study PRJNA72255) | Microbial mat metagenome, whole genome shotgun sequencing project. | biome: fresh water; feature: sink hole; material: water; isolation source: purple microbial (photo- and chemosynthetic) mats found in...
ATTTAAAATTTTAACATAATATATTATAAATTTACTTGTAAAACAGCAACAATTTTTTGATTTGAATTTTTGATCGGGATTAACATCACATTTCTGACCATAATTTTCATCTCCTCCTCCTTTTCACCACACGGATTTTCAAATAAAACGATCAAATTCCCATTCTTTTCGTTTCCTTATAAAAAACTTCCAAATCCCCCTTTTAAAAAAAACAAACTGAACATCATTTGATTTTGAATAATAAACTCCCCAAAAAGCCCACTATTTGCAATGGCTCTCATTTCTTTTCCCCCAGAATCAAACGTATTTAAAGTCCCTACCATCTAATTAATTTTTTTAATAAAATAACTTTTAAAAAAAAGATTTCTTACAAATTCAGCAGTCCATAACAAAACTTTCTCAGCATTAAATATAACTGGCATAGTTTTACTGATATATTTCATGAGCTCCTTTATGTTTTCAAGCCAGCTCAATTGTAAAAATTCTTTCACAATTGTATTCAATTTCTCAATAAACTCCTTTAAAGAAATGAATTGCCCACCGATTAATTCAATTGCATTTTTCTGCTGGGTTTTATTTTCGAGATTCGAAACATGCAAAGCAAATTGTGAGCCTCCATACAATGCTAAATCATTCAAAGCATCTATATTTTTTTAAAAATGGAATTCCTAGAGATTTTACTTGAAAATTCAGGTTTTAAACTGTTTATTCTCCAATCTAGAGTGATTGGAAGGTTGTTTTCTAAAAAAAACCCAAATTGTCTAAAATTCAGCTCAATTTTTTCTGTTTCATTGTCGAGGATTTGTGAGGAATTGGTGAATTTCTGAATCTTAAGTGCAGTGATTTTCTTGTTCAACTGCAAGGTTTTCTTTTGCAGTTTCACGTTATTATCATTTGATTTTTCGATTTCATTGCTTTTATTTGCAATGACTCTTTTTAAAGAATCGTTTTCTTTTATAAGATCTTGAAGACAATTCTTCATTTCGATGGATTTCTCTTGTTTTGACGAAATAATATCCAGTCGATTTTCAAGAATATTGATTTTTTTGGTACTTTCTTGGTTTTTGTTCTTTTCATTTTGCAGCATGTAGTTTAATGAGAAGTTTTCTTCACTTAATTGCATATTTTTCTCATGAATTTGGCTTAATTTCTGATCAAGAGTGTGAGATCGAGCTAATAGTTTATCATATTTTATTTGAAATTTCAATAATTCAAGATCTTGATGCTCTTTTTCTTTATTGCAAGCATTTAGCTAATAATATAATAATATTTGTAAATAATAAATTATTTTATTATTATTTAGAGTTTGGGTTTCATACTAAAATTTCAGTTTTTGAAACGTTTTGCATTGTTTCCATCAAACTTAAAATTGTTTGCTGTATTTTCTGTAGATCATTTGAATTGAAATCTTTATTAGAGTTGACAGGCAATCTATTGACAATTTCCATCATTTTTTGAATTCTGACATTGTGTACCTTATAAGAATAAAAATCAAATTAAAAAAAAAAAAACCAAAGTTATTAGTTAATTTAATTTTTGAGAAAGAAAAAAAAAAATATACTTCATGTAAATCATGGTTTTTTGAGTCAATAGAACTTTTCGAAGGAGTTATAACTTTAGGCTTGACCTCACTTTTCAATTCCTGCCCATTTTCTTTTACAAATGATTTATTATGAACTTCTCTTATATTCGGTTTTTCATTAAAATCTATTGTATTTGGTTTATCATTAGATTTTTCTTGAATGGGAATGTGATCTTCGTCATTTTTAATTTTTTCGATTTTCTTTTAAAAAAGTTTTCTTTTTCATAAAAAAAAAAAAAAAAATACTTTATCATTTTCTCGAAAAAATGAGGGATATAAATAAATAGGTTTTCGGTCTAAAGTCTTTGAATAAACCTGTTTTTCCTTTGCTTTTATAATGGGTTCTCGCTCTGACAAACTTCTACACAAATCTGCCAACACAAAAAAAAAAAAAAAAATCGTGGGTTGTTTTTTTTTTTATCAAATTAATTAACCCTGATCATTTTGATTTTTCTGATTAATCGATTGATTTGACCAATCGCCTCCCCCTAGTTTTTTCTCTTTAAAATGAGGCAAAAAAATCCTATATTCATGTTTTTTGCTCGAAACTGACATTTCTTGAAATAATTTATTGAATATTGCTTAAATTTTCAATAACTTTTTTTTGAAATTTTAAAAAACTGTTTTTGTAATTAATAATTATCTAATTTATTGAATATATTAAAAGAAAATCATATTAATTCCAATCAATTTTCTTGAAAACAGAACCTAATCCCACAAAACCCCTGTCATTTCTTTCTGATATAGATCCTTCCTCTACTTGGCTGGAAATCTGCTTTAATTTGTATTTCAACTCAGCTTCTCGTTCATTTTTCTTCAATTCCAGCTCTATCATCAGCTTTTTATCGACACTATCCTTCACTTTCATTCGAATTTCAGCTATCATTTGGTCGATTTTCTGATCCGTTCCATCGAAAGTATCATTTGTTAGTAAAGAACCTCTTGTATTATTAATATTATTATCAAAAAGTGCTTTTTTCATGGATTTTTTATTGAAATTAGTTTGATAAGTCTTAGAAAAACTAGGTGGTTCTGTGCTTAAATACGTGTTTTTCGTGAAGTTGAACTGAGAAGTCCTCAATTTCTTATCAATATTTCTCATAATATTATGAAATTGATTTTTTTCTTCAACATTTTTTGTTTTTGTATAGCTGGTTAGCGATAAAGTTATTGATGGGTTTGTCATTTGTTTCAAAAGTTGCTTTTCATTCGCATAATCAAACAAATTCACTTTTTTTATTTCAGAATTATTGAAATTCTGCTGTTTTTTAAGGAAATTGCTTTTAATATTCGGTTTTTTATCGATTATTATTTCCTGTGTGGTTCTGATAGGTGGCATGAGAACAACTTTTTTAGAGAATTTCTCTATATATTGTCTGGAAGGGTTTTTGCTATCAATGTCCAATAATTTCTCATGTAAACTATTAATATTCGTTTTTTTTTTCTTGATATTCATCTCCATTTTCTTAGATAATCTCTGAACTTGATCAGAAAAATCTTCTTCTTGAATCTTTATGGATAATTTCTCTCGAAAATCGTTATCGAAAAAAGCTAAAGGGTCTTTTTCTTTGTGTATTTTCTCATCCAATTTCATTTTTTCATACATAGTCATCCCTTGATCCTCATTTTCTTTCTTATTTTTCCAGAATTTCTGCACAACCCTCAATCTTTTTTTCTTTTCCATTTCTCTCAAAGATGGTCCCATCAATTCTCTTTGATAAATATGCTTAATATTCTCAAATTGAAGGTCTCTCGGGGAATATTCATCTATCATCAAAACAATTTTCTGAGGAGTTTTGACTAAAGGCAGGATATTTTGCTGGCTTTTTTCGCTAGGTCTGCCGATATCATTTGCTAGAAATGCAAGAAAATGGTTAATATTGATCATTTTTTCTTCAGAAAGCAAAATAGATCTTTTATATCTCCGGAAAATCAATTCAACGATCTTCAAAGCGAAAAGAATGTTCTTTCGAGTTTTTTTTACGCGATCAAGCTTTACGTTCCATTGGATAGGCAAAGGATGATTTATGTTAATAGCAGCCAGTTTCTCACCTTTCAGACTCCAAATCTTAATATAATGATCAAAAGAACTAGTCAAAAGAGATTTTTCAGCTAGATTTATCAGAATAAGTGTTGTTAGAGACTCTTTATGAGCAGTAAAAGACAATTGTAATTTCGGGTCGAAATCTTGTATTTTACAATCCAGTTTCTCGTTTAAAGTATAACGATTCGTCTTTATTTTCTTTAAAGCAGAATCGAAATCTTCCTTTACTCCTCTATAAGCGTTATAATTCATACGTTTATTTGAATTGGGGATAATTTGTGGTTGGCAAATTTCAAATAAAGAAAGGATGTTGTAAACCCGAACAACTCCTTTGAATAGACTCAGATATAATAAACATTCTGATGGAGTTTCTTTGCCAAGATTGAAGCTTATATCGATTAATAATTTATTTGCTTGAAAATTCGTTGTTTTTTTGTCATTATTCTCCTGATTTTCATCTAAATTAATAACCACTAGAAGCTGAAAATCAGCATTTTGTTCTTTTCGGGATATTTGTATGATATAAATCTTATTGTTAGATGCTCCTATTAACAAAAGACTGTACCCATTGATAAATGTGAGACTTGTGGGTTCAAAACCTTCTTCTAGCTCGAAAGATCCTAATAATTTACAATATTCGTAATCCCAAATATAGATATCTCTTGTATTTGACCCCATAACAAGAAGATTATGATATACAGAAACCTCCATCAAATGAATTTCTTTTCCATAGAAACAGTTTTTGATCTCTCTTTTAATCTCGAATTTCTCATAATTCTCTTTTTGGATGCAAATTGTCGAGTCATAACCAGCAGAAATGAACAATTTGTTCACAAAATCAACCTTTAAAACAGAAATTTCATTGTTATGACCACATAAAGTGGAACATTTGTCACCATCGCTGAAATTAAACATATTCAACCCACCACGATGATCTCCAATCACGAATTTCTTATTCTGATCAACGGATTTAAAGATAGTGATATCATCATCATTATTTCTTAACAAACCTTGATAAATCTTCTTGATCCTTCCCTTCTCCAAATCAATAAATCTCAAATCCTTTCTTGTACAAACAACTAACTCATCAGATAAGAAATTGAACTCTACTTTCAAAGGATAAGTCTCGTCATTTTTTTCTTTCTTTTCTTCCTTTTGAAAACTTTCATCAAATTCAAGGAAATTTATCCTGGAACTGATAAAACATATCCTTCCCCTTCCTTCAATATCTAATAATCTGCTAATAACCGATTTGGACCCAACATCACATGTCTGAATGCATTTGAAAGTTCTTATATCCCATAATTTTATGATCCCAGTGTCATCAGCAGACATAATCATTGGAGTTTTCTCAATACATTGTATAGCAGTTACCATTGAATTATGTCCTCTTAATTTTCCCAAAAGACTCTGATCTAAAAATTCTGGATGTATTTCGATAATAGAGATCGAATTCTCATATCCTGCTGTCACTAAAACCTAAACAAACTGATAAAATCTTATTTATTTCTTAATCTTACTTGGTAAGTGTTAAAAAATTTCAATGAATGAATCCCTCCTTGTTTCATATCGATTTTCAGAATCATCAATTTTCTTGGTAAATCCCATATCATCAATACCCTTTCCATTGTCGCAAGAGCCACTAATTTCATATAGGCGATTTCAATAATATCAATGATTGTGGAATTAATCCAAGGACTCACTATTTGATAATTGAAGGTTTCAGTCTCGATATTCCAATCCCAAATTGTGTTAGTTTTGTCTGTTGTGAGCCAAGCGTCCATGAATTCTATATACCAGATGTTATTCTGATACTCTATAGAAAAATTCGAGATGAAAAAGTTTTTTTCAGAATCATAATCGTCAAGAGCATCCCAAAAAGAAAGCGAGAAGTCTTTAAGAGCAGCACCGATTCGTTGCTGTTTATTGGACCATGCAAAATTCAGGATTATTATATTTTTTTTATCTTTATTGAGCTGAGGGACTATTTTCTTATCGAATACACAATCGATGCTATATATTACAATTTCATCAGCAAGAGTATCCAATGTCAGCAATTTGTCAATTTCTTTTGCATATTCTCCCCTTTTTTTATATTGTTATTGTTATATTGCAATATTTAATGAATTTATTTTCACATTTTTATGCTTTGATTATTGTGATGGGAACTGTCAGTAATCAATTTGTTAGTGATCAGTCTTTGAAGTTGATAATTTGTTTTGCCGTGAATCAGAGGAGCTTCCTAACAAAATATCAATATAAATAAAATTCTAAAATTATTTTTACGATATCAATTTGTCTTTTTTTATTGTTGTCCAAATTAAAATGCTTTGTTTCAGGCAGTTTTTTCGTCACAAGAACATAATCATCCTCGTTCTTCTTGCCGAAATACTAGGAAAAATAAAAAAAATTTACATAAACACTATATATTTAAAAGCTCTATACATCGCAAATGAAATCTGTCACATCAGTATATTTGATAAAAGTCACCATATTGAGATTTTCGGAAATTACTCTAAAGAAATCTATCAAGGTCATTATCAAATAAAGCGTTTCATTATCCTGATGTTCTATAATATTCAAGAAAACCCTGACAAAATCGATAATATCCAAGCCCTTTTTATCGAACTCTCGAAAACTTTTTTCAATAAGAGAAATTTTATCTTTTTCAATTGCCGAGACCAAATAATTGATTGTGAATTTGGACAATAAACAACAATTGCTGTCATCTTTGTAATTAATGATTTTTTCGATAATTTGTTCAGAGTTTAAGGTTGAACCTTTAAAAATGATATCTTCATGTTCTTCAAACGTTTCCATAAAAGAAAAAAGTTGTTTTTAAGTATTTTTATTTTTTTTAGAAAAAATTGTAAGAAATTAAGCTGTTGTATTTTTATTTTTTTTAATAAATAATAAATTTTATTGGAAAAGAGATTGTTTTCTCTTTTTTTATAAGTTTTTTAAGAAAATTCTAAGGTAAATTGCCTTTAAATCTTAGCTATTTACATTGTGGACACACAAAAGCCTCCATAGTTTTCACCTGTTCTTCAGTGAAACCGATGCAAGAAGCATGAAGCCATTTTTCACATTTGTCACATTGAACATACAAAAGATCTGGGTTGATCGGCTTTTGACAAATGCAATATTTGGCCCATCTTTCTGGTGGTGGTTCCAATTTCTTCTTGGTAACATCGTATTGTGCTCTTTATAAATAAAATTTATAAATAAAAATAAAAAAATATTAAACCTTGAAAAAAATATATTTGGCGGGTATTCTGATAAATTCTCAAATTCTTCATAGCTCAAAACCTGGCAAGCTCCATTTATTGTTTCAACGCTTGTTATATCCTTGTGCTCGGTTAAAAACACCTCATTTTCGCTGATGTGTTCAAAATAACTGGAATATTTTTTAGGAAGGTCGCTTTTGCGATAATACCTTTTAAAAATATTTTAAAAAAAAAAAAAAAATTATTATAAAGAAAAAATTGTTTTTGTTACCATTGAACTTCGATCAAAATGTTGACGTTTGACTCAATGAGGATTTTGATGATCTTTCGCAGAATTCCCACGAAATCATTATTAGCATCCTCGCAATTTCTTATCATTAAGATATCATTTATGTTATAAATGATGTTCTTGTATTTCAATCTCTTGTATTCCTTATAATTGGCAGGGTCCTGTTTGTCTATGTTCACAATGTTGAAGGAAGAAAACCCTTTGAAATTGTCGCTCTTTTCCATGCTTCTATCCTCCATTTTATCTTCTTTAGGATCCTTCATAAGAGGGGCTTCTATGTATTTACTCTCTGTCATATTGAGTTTCTTTGTGGGTTTTTCCTCAAGGTCGAGGTCGTTCTCATCATGAAGAGGTTCAAGAGGACTCATTTTTCGCTTCATTGAAGGGAGTTTACGCTCTTTTTTTGATTGTTTTGGCGAATTAAAAAAATATGTATATTATAAATTTATTATTTCAAAAAATATACAAATGCATTTTTAATTCGGAAATTTTAGAAAAATCAGGATGAAAATAAAAGTTTTTAATTTGTTTATTTATTTAATTTTGGTTCATTCTTTTCAAATTAAAAGTCAAACATGCAGGAATATAAAAGAATGTTTTTTCATCTTCGAAATCAAAAAAATCATCATTTTGTTCAAAATATTTTTTCTGTTCATCTTCTTCAAAAAATTGTGGCGAATTTTCTGCCCTTAAATCTTTTTTAGGGTTTTCTTCTGTCAATTCAAATAGAATCTCCTCATTTTCACAGGATTTTTGCTTTGTGAAGGATTGAGATGTAGATTCAGTTGATTGAGAAGGAAAAGAATTAATTTTGCGAATTTTTTCTTGAGCAGGCGTTATTTTTGGAGGCCTTTTTTTAATTATTTGTTAGAAAGAGAAATTAAATAAATAAAAACCAAAATTCTGTTAAATTTGGTAAATTGCCTCCAAATTTACATTCAATTTGGTTTGGATCGATCATTTCAAACATTTTATGGAATTCTTTCTTTGAAAGAAATGAGATTTTTGCTGCTGTTTCAGGATTAATGAATTCTTTTAAAATTTTAACAACAAAGAAAATTAAAAAAAATATGAAGTACTTTCTATCATCTTCCATCCTTTCTTAACAAAAAACGGCGGGTTCATCACAAATTGTTTTTCCAAAGTGGAAGCGAAATTGATGCTCATAATATGAATGATTTTTTTAATAATCTTCAAAAAAACTGGTTTTTTTCCAGGAAAATAAGAAATAAATAAAAGTTTTTATACATCTAAATTCGATAAACTGCTAAAACTTATGCTTGAAGCATCCATAATAACGATCCAATTCTCCACAAACCCTGGAACAAACATATATTTTTTAACAGTAGTCAGAAGAATGCAAATTGCAGCTAATAAATCATCAAGTTTATGCTTTTAAAACAAATTTTTGTTAAAAAATATCAGAAAAATGTTAACCTTTTTTATATCCGAAGGAAAACTAATAAAAATTAAAGGACGAAACTGTTTATCCACTCCATAATGATAGAAAATTCCTTTGTTCTTTATTATTATTTTTGTTTTTTGAAATAAATTGAATAAAGAACCAAGATTTCCAAGATTTCATCAGTCAAAGTGTGATATATCGGGTTAATGATCCATTCCAAATGCAATTTAAAATTCTGTTTTATAAAAGCTGATTAAGTTCAAATAAAAATCAATAATTTTGCTTGAAGGCAAATCTCTAAATTGAAATGTCCATTATAGCAATATATCATCAATTCTCTGTCTTCTAAACTATTTTTTACGAAATACTTTTTATTATTTCTTTGTTTAATTGTTTACTTTGCTGGCAAATTCACTTTGTTTTTTTGTAATAATTTACGAAATTCTTCTAAAAAGCTTCTTTCATATTCATCAAAGATCAAATTGCAAAAAATTTTTCTTACATGATTCTTTCCTTCACCATGCTTTATATAATGGTCTTGATTTTTTTAATACAGGAAGTTATTATAAATAAATCCAACAAATTATGTTATTTTTTAGAAGAAACCTAAGTGTTTGATTTCGTAAACTTGAGAAGGAGGCTGCAAATAATCCATTTTTCCTGGAATATTCATTAATAATTTGTTTCGATTTTTTTTTTTAATTTAAATATATTCGAATTTCCTTTTCTCTTTTAAAACTATCAAATTCTTGCAATTTATTTTATTTTTTTGAAATTGATTTTTCGGTTTTATTTAAAATTTTGGACCAATAACCCTAAACAAAAAAACTTTATTCAAATTAAAAAAGAAATCAGAAATCAAAGACTTTCCAAATAAACTTATAAAAGAAGTTAAAAAACTTAAAAAAATTTAAATAAAAAAAAAATAGTAATTTGTTTTTGTTAAGATTTTCAAAAGAAAATTTGTTTCCCTTTTATTTTAAAAAAATTAATTTCTCTTTCTTTCTTATTCTCTTTCGAAAATACCAGCAGCTCCCATACCAGTTCCGATGCACATAGAAACCAATCCGTATCGCCCATTGACTCTTTTTAATTGGGGTAATAAAGTGGCGATTTGTCTAGCTCCGGTAGCTCCCAAAGGATGTCCAAAGGCAATAGCTCCACCATTAGGGTTAACTTTGGTCATATCAAGTCCCAATTTTGCGCAGCAGAAAGATGCTTGAGATGCAAAAGCTTCATTGACTTCGAAAACATCAATATCTTCTTTAGTCAATCCAGCCTTTTTTAAGACTTCTGGAATAGCAAAAGCAGGGCCCACTCCTAATGATATAAAACAATTTAAGAATTTTTCACTTTTTTTTTTTACCCATAATTTCTGGAGGGACTCCAGCAACTGAATAGGCTATGAATTTAGCGATAATTGGTAAGCCGAGTTTTTCAGCAACAGATCTTCTTGCGACTAAAACAGCAGCAGCTCCATCAGTGACCTTTAAATAATATTAATTATAAAAAGAGATTTGAGTCTATTTTTTACTTGGGAAGAGTTTCCTGCAGTTGTAGTACCATCTTTTTTGAAGGCTGGTCTTAATTTAGCAAGTGTTTCAGGAGTGGTTTCCTTTCTGACACCATCATCTTTGGTGACGAGGACTTCTGTGATTTTTCCTTGAGCATCTTTAACTTTGGCATGAATGGGGACGATCTCCTCAGCAAACAAGTTAAGTTCTTGAGCTCTAACAGCTTTTGCGTGAGAGTTGGCTGCGAATTTGTCTTGCATTTGTCTGGTGATTCCATATTTTTCAGCAACATTCTAAAAAATTTTTTTTTTTAAAATAAGCAAAGAAATTAATATTACTTCAGAGGTGTGACCCATTGGCATTAAGCAATTCCTTGCAGATTCACATTCAAATATATCATCTGATAAAACATCAGGGTTGACGCTACCTTGCATATCGTACATAGACATATTTTCAACACCACCACCAATACCGACATCAATGATACCAGCGATGATCTTTGAAGCAACAGTGCAAACAGCTTCCAAACCTGAAGAACATAATCTATTGACAGCAAGAGTGGTAACTTCATCAGGCCATCCTGATAAATATTGAGAGATTCTCGAAGTATATACACCTGCACCACTTTGCAAGACATTACCGATGATTACATCTTGAATATTTTTAGGATCAATCTTTGTTCTTTCAACGATTGCCTTCAAGAGAGGAGTTAACAATAATTCAGGAGGAGTATCCTTTAGTGGGCCTTTATTTGATCTGGTGAGAGGAGTTCTAACGGCACAGCATAAAACCACATCATTTGGGGATTTAATAGTTGGACCGGCTTTGGTCTTGTTAGAAACGTGCTTGGAGATAGAGTGGATTCTTTCCATTTGATTTTTTTATTGAAATTTATTATTTAGTTGGAAATCGGATTTGTATATTAAGATTTTTTAGAATGCTAGATGGCAAGGACGTATTATTTTAAGGTTTTTTTTAAAAAAATTGATTTTTGACTTTTTGAGTTTGGTGAGTTTAGAAAAAGTTTGATTTGAAATTTTTTCAAAACATTATAAATTTTTAAAACATTAGCGATTTTAATTATTTATTTTGTTTTTCTTTGTTTGAGTTTTGAAAGTGAAAAACTTCTGAATTTTCTTTACGGTAATTTTTATTTTCCCCCCTAACTTGAATTTTCTTTAAGTTTTATTTTTGCGCCTCAATAAAAAAAACACAATATTTTATGACAATTAAAATAAATTTAAAAAATTAAACAATGAATTCGCTTGTCACTAAATTCCCATAAATTGTTTTACTTATCAGCTTTAGGTTTTTTCACCTTTGGACTTAAATTAAACATATATTTCAAACAATCATTTGCTTTATGACTGTTTTTTGTTTCCTCATCATTAATTTTATCATTGGCATCCTCCAAAATTTCATCAAAATTTCCATATTTCGCTACAATTTCTTCTGAACTTCTCCCTCTTTTAATTAGTAATTTTGGTTCCTCTTCTTTTGCAACCTTTTCAGTGAAACGAGCATTAACCCCAATAAAAAAAAAATCTGATTCTTTTTTGTTTTTATCAGATTTTGATTCATTTGACTTAGAACTTTTCTTCATATTTTCTTCATGAGAATTTATTGAAAAAGTTTTGGAATTCAACATAGACCCTTTTTTTTTTAAAGAGAATTTTGGCTCATATTCATATTTAATTTTTCCTGCTATTTCAATGATCATACTCAATAAAGATTGAAAATTATCATCATTTTTGTTTTTAGCCCACCAACGGTCTTCCGGTTTCACCCATAGCACACATTTATGGAAAATTATCGCATGAAAAACTATTAAAATATTGGAAAAAATTATATAGGGACTATTTTTATTGCTGAAATGAACCAGTTTCTCCATGTCTAACTTTTCAAAAAACGTTTCCAAAATAGCTTTTGTAACATCGATAAGTTGCTTCATAGCTTGAATATAACGATGAAAATCCTTTATATGATAATCCTGCTCCTTTATTTTGCGATAAATGTGTTTGGATAATTCGATCATCATCAAATCACTTATGATTCCTAATGACTTATATGAAATCAAATTCTTAATATGGACTCCAGAACGCAATTTGTACCCAATTTCAGAGCTTAAAAAGTATTCCAATTTCTCAATAATTTGCTTCTCATCGTTTGCTTTTTGATATTGTGAGTTTGGAATAGGTAAACTTATATCAGGCGGACCGATTTGAAAAACGGATTTCTCAGTTTGAGTTTTTATACGTTCTTTGGATTTATATTTAGAAGAACTTTTACAAGATTGACATGAACCCATGAGTTTTTTTTTTAAAACAATGGTGAAAAGAAAAGATAATTATAATTTCGTTTTTATGAGCAGTGGAATTCGATTTATGAGATTTTTAGTTAATAATCTAAATAAAATGTATAGAGAGAATTGGAAATTTGTGTTTGATTTTTTATTTTTTTTTAAATTTAAGAACATTTAAAATAATGTTCACAAGAATAATTTTTTTTAAAAAATTTATTCATACATTCAAATTTTCTACAAATTTACCTAAATTTATTACCCTTACGAAAAGACTACAAAATCATCGTAAATTTATGATATCAACTCAAAAATCCCTCAAAATCACGGTTGAATTTCTTTCTGATCACAAAAAAAAAATCATTTTTCCATAGTATTTAGACCAATCCACAGCTCAGAAAGTTGACGAAGAGTTGATGAATGAATATGGGTTTTCATTGGATAATCTAATGGAATTAGCAGGTCTAAGTGTGGCTCATACTACTTATCAAATTAACAAGAAATATTTCAAAGGAGGCCTCTCAAAGATTTTTATTATTGCTGGACCCGGAAGTTTAAAAAAAATTAAAAAAGAAAAGATTTAAATATTTCTTAAGATAATGGAGGAGATGGAATAGTCGCTGCTCGACATTTAAAAATGTTAGGTTTTCTATATAAATATTAAACTTTTTCCATTTTTATAATTTACTTTTTGAAATAAAAAGGATTTGAACCGACGCTTTTGGTTGTAAAAAAAACAGAAAGGCCATTTTTTAAGAATCTACTAAAGACTTGTCAATATAACAATATCAAAATTTACGATTTCATTGAGATGGATGCAGAACTCAAAAATAATGGAATCTCTTTCAGCGTTTTTCTCAATCAATTTGATTTTGTTATTGATTCTATATTCGGATTTTCATTTAAACCTCCAATTAGACCTCCATATGATTATATTATTAATGAATTAAAAGTGACAAAAATCCCTATTTTTTCTATTGATATTCCTTCAGGATGGGATGTTGAAAAAGGTGATTAAAATTTTCAAATTCATAAAACTATTTTACATTAAGGCAATGTTAATAAGATTTTTGCACCACAATTTTTAATTTC
>JFJP01040383.1_pt1 | contig 13452 bp, 8 predicted proteins | sample 431651 | NCBI WGS metagenome assembly JFJP01 (sample SAMN02602958, study PRJNA72255) | Microbial mat metagenome, whole genome shotgun sequencing project. | biome: fresh water; feature: sink hole; material: water; isolation source: purple microbial (photo- and chemosynthetic) mats found in...
ATTTCATCGATATGGGAATGGCTATGATAGGCATTGTCCATGTGCCGGTATTTACTTCACTGAATACTGCTGAATATGAATACATTATAAAAGACTCTGGTGCAAAAATCATAATTGTGTCAGATGCAAAATTGCTTAAATGCATGAGTCCTTTATCAATGGCAATAAGTAAATCCGTAAAAGTATATTCATTTGATAAGATACCGGGGATTGCAAACTGGATGGAGATAGTCAATTCAGGAAGGGAAGCTTCCGATTCAACAAAAAGTGCCGTAGAGACCGGGAAAAGTGAAATTGATCCGGAGACGTTTGCCACACTGATCTATACTTCCGGAACAACAGGCAAACCAAAAGGTGTGATGCTGGCACAGAAGAACCTCGTCAGCAATTTTATCTCAGCAGCTTCTGTATTCAACCTGAAACCTGCTGATAAGTACCTCAGTATCCTACCGTTATGTCATGTTGGTGGAAGAATGGGAAACTACCAGACACAGTACAGCGGTGCAAGTATTTATTATGCCGAGAGCATGGGAACCATTGCTGTGAATATGGCAGAGATAAAACCCGATGGATTCGACGCTGTTCCAAGGGTACTTGAGAAATTCTATGATGTTATTATTTCCAAAGGGAAGAAACTGACAGGTATTAAGAAAAAACTCTTCTTCTGGGCTGTTAGGCTGGGATTAAAATATAAACCATTCGGAGAAAATGGCTGGCTTTATGAGAAGAAACTGGCTCTTGCAGATAAACTTATCTTCAGTAAGTGGAGGGCTGCCCTTGGTGGTAATGTAAGGATTGTTGGCTGCGGCGGAGCAAGCCTTCAGGCTCGTCTCGAAAGGATCTTCTGGGCTGCAGGAATCAAAATAGTTAATATGTACGGACTCACCGAAACCTCTCCTATAATAACAATTAACAGAACATACAAGGGAGGGGTAAAACTGGGATCAGTGGGCATAACAATTGAAGGTGTTGAAGTAAAAATTGCTGAGGACGGTGAAATCCTTTGCAAAGGTCCGAATGTTATGCTTGGCTATTATAACGACCCTGAACTAACAAAGTCAGCTATTGACGAGGAAGGCTGGTTCCACACCGGCGATATAGGTTATCTTGAAGAGGGTAAGTTTCTGATGGTCACCGACAGGAAAAAGGAGATTTTCAAGCTTTCGAACGGCAAGTTTATTGCACCGCAGCTCATCGAGAATATGTTCAAGGAATCTAATGTTATTGACCAGATTATGGTTGTAGGAGAACATGAGAAATTCGCAAGTGCTTTGATTTCACCTAATTTCAAATACTTCGACGAATGGAAAACCTCCAAAAAAATCTCATTCTCCGATTCAGAGGAGTTGATTGGCCTGCCTGAAATCCAGTCATACTTTAATTCCGAAATTGAAAAGATCAACAAAAAACTCAGTCCACCTGAAAGGATCAACAGGTTCAGGTTAGTGCCTGATGAATGGAGTCCTTCAACAGGGGAGCTCTCTCCTACCCTGAAACTTAGAAGGAAGTTCATTTCTGACAAGTATAAGAAATTGCTGGATCAGGTTTATATGAAATAAAGGCACCTCTCTTTATAATTACCTTTGTGTACCTTCGTGATAACCTTTGTGCCCTTTGTGGTAAAAGAACAAACCAATTAACCACGAAGGACACTAAGGAAAACACAAAGGATCACTAAGGAAAAAATAGCTAAGTCTAAACCCAAAAACAGAACAGACACAACTATAATTATGACAATTACCAGGGTCACCGACAAAAAAACAAGAAAACAATTCCTCGATGCGGCGAGAATAATATACAGGGACGATAAGGTATGGGTGTGCCCTTTTGATAATGAGATTGAGGCGATATTTGATCCTGAGAAAAACCCCTATTTCAAACATGGTGAAGTTGAACGATGGATACTGTTTGACCAGAACAAAAATTTAACAGGAAGAGTTGCTGCTTTCATCGATAAAAACCTTGCCTCCACTTATGACCAGCCTACAGGCGGAATGGGTTTCTTCGAGTGCATAAATGATAAGGAATCTGCCTTTCTTCTTTTCGATACTGCAAAAGAATGGCTCAGAGAGCGTGGAATGGAAGCAATGGATGGACCAATTAACTTCGGTGAGACAGACAAATACTGGGGACTTCTCGTTGGCGGCTTCACACATCCATCATTCGAAGTGCCATACAATCCTCCTTACTACCAGGAACTTTATGAATCATACGGGTTTCAGACCTATTACAAAATGGAGGGATTCCATCTTGATATAACAAAACCACTCGACGACAGATTCATGAAAATTGTTTGCCATTGTTTTCAATGAAGCCTGGGCATCTTTCAAAACCAATTTTGAACCTTTACAGGCAGATTATATAAATACTGTACTTAAGAAAGCAAAAGCAATTATCGACGAAGAGTTTATCTGGCTTGCATATTTTGAAGGCAAGCCAATTGCAATCTATCTGATGTTCCCCGATCTGAACATGATATTAAAACATCTGAACGGTAAACTTGATCTTTTTAGCATGGTTAAGTTTCTCTACCTGAAGAAACGTAACACAATGACTCGTGCCAAAGGCCTGCTGATGGGTGTTATACCAAAATATCAGAACCATGGTATTGAATCTGCATTTATCCTTAAAGTCAGAGAAGCATTTGCGAAAAAACCTCATTATACAGAAGTTGAATTCTCGTGGGTTGCAGATTTTAATCCCAAGATGAGAAAGATTTTTATCTCTGTCGGAAGTGTGCCGGCCAAGAATTATATAACTTACAGGTATCTTTTCGACAGGAACAAAGAGTTTAAAAGGTATCCAATACCGGATATAAAATGATCTGTGAGACTTAGTGGTAAAAAAAATTTAACCACAAAGAACACAAAGGATATCACGAAGGAACACAAAGGAAAAATGAGCGCCAGCGTATAAAACCTTGAATATGAAATACGATGTAATTATTATCGGAGCAGGACTGGGAGGGCTAACTGCCGGAGCCAAACTTGCAAAAGAGGGTAAAAAAGTATTGCTCATCGAACAGCACAGTCAGCCGGGGGGATGTGCAACAACATTCAAACGCAAGAACTATATCCTGGAGGTTGGTCTGCATGAGATGGACGGACCATCACCCCGCGATATGAAAAACAGGATCTTCACCGAGCTGGAGGTGTTTAATAATGTGGAATTTATTAAAGTTCCCGAATTTTATCATTTTGTCAGTAGTCGTCTTGAAATAACTATCCCTCACGATTCTGCCGCAGCAATCGCTGTTCTTAAGGGCAGGTTTCCGGAGGAATCTGCAGGTATTGATGCCTTCTTTAATCAGATCCTGAATCCCAAAAGAAAACCTGCCGGCAATGAGCCAGTTAAAGATATCAGTCTTGGTGAATTCCTCAATTCAATAATCCGGAATGAGGATCTCAAACTTGTACTGCTGGGAAACCTTGGATACTTCCATGATGACCCGTATTCAATTTCACTGACATATTATTCAGTGGCTCAGGGAAGCTATTTTACCGGCGGGGCAAGTTTCATTAAAGGTGGCTCACAGAAATTATCAGATCATCTGTCAGCTTTCATAAAAAATCAAGGAGGCGAAGTATTGCTTAACCACCTCGCAACCGGTTTTATCATTGAGAATAACAAAGTTGCCGGTGTTGAATACAGGAAAAAAAAGGGATCTGCTTCTGAAATGCTAATAGCTTATGCTGATGAAATAGTAGCCAATGCTGCTATGCCTGAAATTGCAGAATTATTGCCGGGTGATTATGGCATCGGTCTGAAAAACAAAATAAAAAATCAAAGAACAGGAGCCTCGCTCCTTACTGTATATTTCGGATTCAATAAATCGCTCAAAACTCTTGGACATCAGCACTATTCAACATTTATTTATGATGGCTCTGTAAAAACTCAGGCTGATATTCTAAATAACAATACAGGTCCCTTTGCAACAAGGAGTTTTACATTCATTGATTACGGACAGATAGATTCGGGTCTCGCCCCTGAAGGAAAATCGGTAGGCGCAATCTGTTGTATTGACTATCTCAAAGACTGGGAGAACCTTACTGAAGAGCAATATGAAGCTAAAAAGGAAGAGGTAGCAAACATTTTTATAAACAGGCTCGGGAAACTGATTCCCGGTATCGCCGGAGCTATAGAATACTATGAAGTTGGAACTCCTTTCACTGTAAAAAGATATACGCTTAATCCTGGTGGTGCAGTGTACGGGTTTGCACAGACTCCGGGCAGGGAGCCAATTGAAACTTCAGATATCCTTAGTAACCTGCACTTTGCATCAGCCTGGGGGAAAACAGGAGGTGGATTTTCAGGAGCAATATACAGCGGTTTCTTATGTGCTTATAATATTCTCAGAAAAAAATAAAATTGCTTAATGCTGGTATAATTTTTGCTGTTAATATATTAACAATAAAACCTGAAAGCCTGACCCGATGAAAAGCAAATTGTTCTTTTTGTTATTCGCTATTCTACTTACCGGATGTGAAAAAAACAATGACTATAATGGTCGTACTGTAAATGATTATCTGAAAAAGACCAGAAATGTCGAATATATCACTGCAGAGTATTCTTACAATCAGGATAACCTTATTGATGAACTAAACAGCACACTTTTCTACAGGAAATTTCATTATAACAATAAGGGAAAACTAATCAAAGAAGAAGTAGCAATTTCACCAGACAGTTATAGTTCGACCATGCCGGTCGGTGGTTTTTCACATGAGTTTGTTGATCCTGAAAAGACCGGAATATCGATGTACTCTGTCTATGAGTATAACGGAGAGGGTAATCTGATAAAAAAGCTTAATTATTTTCCGGCAGTCCGGCAGGATGAATTAAGGTCCATACAAACCTTTGAGTATGATAAAGATAACAGGATTTCTAAAGTCCTGTTGCACGATAGCAAAGAGGTGCTGACGCAATACTCTACCTATATTTATGACAATAACGGTAATGTAAAAGAACATAATTCATACTCATATTTATTCATACCTGCCGGGACCGGACCAACCCACTTAAGCAGAGCAGAATTTGAGTATGATTCATATAATAACCCATATTCAGTATTTTACCAGACAGGATGGCCCGGGATTCACACAAATCCTAATAATATAATTAAAATAAGAACTTATAACCTGTTGAACACTCCCGGGATTGATGATATAAATGAAACTAATATTGAGTATCAATATAACCACATAACCAGATATCCGGAAAGGGTAATTAACGGAGAAGAATTTATCTATGACAAATAGAATCAGGCACATAGTTTTGTCTCTGCTGATTATCAGCTCAACAATTCTCTTTTCATGCAGTGAGGAATTCCTGACGAGAGAACCACTTGGAGTTGCTGCAGGTTCTGTTGTTTCATCTCCTGAGGGAGTGGAGAAAGTCCTGATTGGTACTTATGCAGCTATGAAAGGTACTGCCATGTTTGGCGGTGCTTTGGGCACTGACTGGATGTATGGCAGTGTTCCATCCGATGACTGCTATTTAGGCACCAGTGCAGGGATGGAATCTGCACTTCCATTAATAGAAAGACATGAATCTGGTACCTTAGACTCATATCTTTATGAAAGATGGCGTGACTGCTACAACGGAATTGCCCGTGCCAATTCTGCATTAGATTGTCTGGCTGCAAATCAATCAGGGAAGAACCCGATCCCTGAACCAAGGGCCTCGCAGATAGAAGCCGAAGCCAAATTCCTGAGAGCCTGGTTTCATTTTCAGGCAAATAAGGTCTTCGAAAAAATCCCATACATTAAAACAATTCCTGAACTGGATCCTTTGCTTCCGGAACTTGTCCCCAATTCAGATCCCGCCTGGAAACAGGTTGAAGAGGACCTGCAGTTTGCAATTGATAATCTGCCTGTTACTCGCCCTCTGGGAGAAGTCGGACGGATACATAAATATGCCGCAGAAGCTGTTAAGGCACACACACATATGTATCAGAATGAATTCAGCAAGGCAAAAGTGCTTCTCGATGATATCATAAACAACGGCGGTTTTTCGCTGGTTGATAATTTCTATGATAATTACGACATGACTCACGAGAATAACAGGGAGTCAATTTTCGAGATACAGGCTTTTACTACTGCCACAGCTTCCACTTCAATCCGGCTTTCAGGAGCGGTTTTTCATCAAAAAGGTCCTGCCAGCTGTGGCGGATGGGGTTTCTTTCAGCCATCGCAATGCCTGTTCGAAGCATTTCAGGTAACACCCGATGGATTACCGGTACTTGATATTGCAAATCGGGATCCGCTTGCAAACGACATGGGATCAGGGAGCAGCAAAACATTTATACCGACCGATCACCTGCTTGATCTGCGTGTTGACTGGACAATTGCACGCAGAGGAATTGATTTTCTGGGATGGGGAATACATCCCGGAGATGACTGGATCCGCGAACAGAACAACGGCGGGCCTTATATGACAAAGAAGTACATGCACTTTAAAAACGAACAGGCTTTAAATCTGTATGGTACCGGTTTTTCTAACGGTAAGAATTACAGAATGTACCGTCTGGCAAATGTTTTTTTATGGAGGGCAGAGATTGCTGTCGAGGAAGGCGATCTTGAGCTTGCAAGGAGCCTTGTCAACCAGATCAGAAACAGGGCAAAAAACAGTAATCCTGTAATGGGGCTCTGTACATCTTATGTAAGTCCGGCAACAAATCCGGTTGTTGACTGGACAAAGCCTGCAGCCAATTATAAGGTAGAGCCCTACCCTTCCGGACATCCTGCATTCGCATCAATAAGTGAAGCGAGAAAAGCTGTAAGGATGGAGATCCGGCTTGAGTTTGCCACTGAAGGGCACCGTTTCTTTGACCTGCGCCGCTGGGGAATAGCCAATGAGGTTCTTAATGATTATATTCAGCGTGATTCAAAGTTCAGATCTTTTATGAGAGGAGCAGTTTATGAACCTGAAAGAGATGACTTCTGGCCTTTGCCAAAGGATCAGGTTGATTTGCAGAAAGGGATTTTAATGCAGGATTCTTCTTATCTGAATTATAAGTACTAAATATCAGGATCCTGTCCCTGGTGCAAATAATTTAAATAAATAAATTTAGAGCTTAGAATTTACATGTCTCCGGTTGATACGCCTCTCAATCTGCTGTTTGAATTCAATCGGAACCTGTTCAACAACAGTATTGGATGAGTCGAGGTTAAATGACTTGACATCTGATATGCTGAGATTACCTGCTATACGCTGAAGCATCAGAATAAAGGTTTCTGTATTTGTAAGTTCAAAATCACGGGTCATTATCCTGTTTATAAGCACAAATTTAAAATCTCCGGGAAACCCGTGTTTTCTCAGGGAATCATAACTGCTTTCGAGCTTTATCTCTCCTGTATCTACCATATCCTCAAGTACTTCCTTAAAATAAAGATTGATTTTTGGGTCAACCTTAAATCCCAGGTGAAAATCAACTCTGATAAGTACATCCGGTATAATATGTGTGACTTTATAATCGAAGCGGTTTGGCTCATCAACCCTGTCAATATGCAGCAACCAGTAAGTATCAGCTCGTTTCGGCCGTTTATTAAAAATTGAATAGATTATTTTTGATTCTATCTGTTCGATCCTGTTTGCTTTAATTATATAAACCAGGTTAGTTGCTACTTTTGGAACAGACAAATCTTTTTTCAGATCCTTAAACATCTCAATATACTCTGCAATGTTCGAGAATGTTATACGCCTGTTTTTAATCTTCCTGCCAAAATACCATCCGAACATAATCAGAAAATAGAGAGAAGCGAGCATTAGTGTGAACCAACCTCCATACCTGAATTTGTGAAGGTTGGCTATTAGAAAGCTGGACTCAATTGTAAGAAAAACAATTGACATGAATATTACGAGGCTATAATGAATTCCGGTCTGATATAAATAGTATGAAAGCAATAATGTCGTCATTATCATTGTAATAGTTATTGCCAGTCCGTATGCTGCCTCCATATTAGCCGATTCCTTAAAGAAGATCACAACAAGGCTGCACATAAACCATAACGACCAGTTGACAAATGGAAGATAAACCTGACCCCTTACGAATGTAGGATTCAGGATTCTTATTTTTGGCCAGAAATTAAGCGATACCGCCTCGCTCAGAAGTGTGAATGAGCCGCTTATAAGGGCCTGACTGGCAATTATTGAAGCCAGTGTTGAGATTATAATGCCGGCTAAAAGGAACCACCGCGGCATAATAGCAAAGAAGGGATTCACCTCTGATCCGGGAACATAATTCATCATCACCCATGCTCCCTGTCCGAAATAACTCAAAATCAGTGTTGTCTTTACGAATATCCATGAGATCCGGATATTTCCTTTCCCGCAGTGCCCAAGGTCAGAATACAACGCTTCCGCCCCTGTTGTACAGAGAAAAACAGCGCCAAGAAGGATAAATCCTCCTGGAAACTCACTCAGAAATCTTACAGCGTAAACCGGGTTGAAAGCCCTCAGGATATCAGGAAAAAGAATTATCTGGGAGAATCCGAGTATAGCGAGCATAAGAAACCATAGAACCATAATGGGTCCAAAAGATACTCCCATAAAATTCGTACCGAATTGCTGAAGAAAAAATATCACACCAAAAATGATGAGTACTATAGGAATCACAGGAATGTCGGGATTGAAGAGTTTTAAACCTTCTATAGATGAAGTTACTGTAATGGCAGGGGTTATTACACCGTCAGCCAGTAAAGCCGCCCCTCCTATCATAGTAAGGATAGCTGCCCACGTTGATTTCCTTCGTATAAGGGCAAAAAGTGCAAAAATGCCGCCTTCCCCTTTATTGTCGGCCCGAAGGGTAATAAGAATATATTTCACGGTAGTCTGAAGTGTAAGGGTCCAGAATACACATGAAAGTGCACCATAAACAAGAAGTTCATTAAAATTTTCTCCCCCGCCCAGAAGAATTGCTTTTACAGTATAGAGAGGGCTTGTTCCTATGTCGCCAAATACAATACCAAGAGTTACAAGCAGACCCGCAAAAGAGACCTTCTTAATATCAATATGGTGTTCCGATTCTTTCATATACGGCACACTACTCAATTCGTTTGATTCTTATGTCTAGAGGCTGATCAATTGTTATAGGAACCTGTTCTTCAATTGTATTGCATGCATCAAGCTGAAGAGCTTTAACATCGGAAATACAGAATAATCTTGAGATTCCGTGTAGTGTAAGAGTAAAGTTTTCGATACTTGATAATTTAAAATCGCGTGGCATGACCCTGTCAATCAGAACATATATAAAATCTGCAGGAAGTGAGTGTTTTCTGAGCGAATCAAAACTGCTCTCAAGTTTTATTTCACCAGATGCGGTCAGATCTTCAAGCACCTCCCTGAAATACAGGTTTATTTTTGGTTCTACCTTAAAACCGATATGGAAATCAACTCTTATTAAAACACCGGGTATTAACTGAGTAACCTGATAATCAAACCTGTCTGGTTCATCTACCTTATCAACATGTAAAAACCAGTATGTATCAGCACGTTTCGGTTGTTTCCTGAATATGGAAAAGATAACTTTTGATTCGACCTGATCGATCCTGTTCGCCCTTATAATATAAACAAGGTTTGTTGCAGTTTTTGGAACAGAATCATCCTTTGACAGCTCTTTAAATAACTGAATGTATTTTTCAAGATTTGTAAAAGTAACATACCTGTTCTTCAGCTTCCTTCCGAAATACCACCCATACATTATTGTAAAGAATAATGATGCAAGAAGGATGGTAAACCAGCCACCATCGTTGAATTTGTGAAGGTTGGCAATAAGGAAACTGCTTTCTATTGTCAGGAACCCCATGAACACCAGCAACACAATCCTGTGATTCACTCCTTTCACGAATAAATAGTAAGTTAGCAGGCAAGTGGTCATCATTTCTGTTATTGTAATAACCAGACCATACGCTGCTTCCATGTTTGCGGAGGCTCTGAAGAAAATTACAACCAGACTGCATGACAACCAGAGGTACCAGTTTACAAAAGGAAGATAGACCTGTCCTCTGACAAATGTTGGATTCAGGACTCTTACTTTAGGCCAGAAATTAAGTGAGACAGCTTCCTTAACAATTGTAAATGAACCGCTTATAATTGCCTGACTTGCAATAATAGAAGCTGCCGTTGCAATAAGAATACCCGGAAGCAGGAACCATTTTGGCATAATGGCGTAAAAAGGATTAGTTCCGGCTTCAGGAGCACCGTTAACCATGAGCCATGCTCCCTGACCAAGATAGTTTATCATCAGAGATACCTTTACAAATATCCATGAAACCTGTATGTTTTTTCTTCCGCAATGTCCAAGATCGGCATAAAGCGCCTCTGCTCCGGTTGTACAGAGAAATACTGCCCCAAGCAGTATAAAACCACCCGGATACTCTTTTAAGAATTTAATAGCATAGACAGGACTTAAAGCCTGTAAGATCTCAGGATGAAGTACTAACTGTGAGAATCCGAGAATGCCAAGCATAAGGAACCAAAGAACCATAATCGGACCAAAAGAGCTGCCAACCAGATTAGTTCCAAACTGTTGAATAAAGAAAAGAACAGCAAAAATTAATAGTACGATAAGAACTACCGGAATCTCCGGATTAAGCAGTTTCAATCCTTCAATAGATGAAGTTACAGTAATCGCAGGAGTAATAACGCCATCGGCAAGTAATGCAGCTGCTCCAATCATTGTAAGGAGTGCCGCCCATGAGGATTTTTTTCTTATAAGGGCAAACAGTGCCAGGATACCACCTTCGCCATTATTATCGGCCCTGAGAGCAATTATTATATATTTTGTTGTGGTTTGAAGAGTGAGTGTCCAGAAGATAAGTGAAAGTGATCCGAAAACAAGAAGCTCGTTGAATACCGTGCCTCCGCGGACAATCGCCTTCATAACATAAAGCGGACTTGTACCAAGATCACCGAAGACTATTCCAAGAGTAACCAGTACGCCTGCAAAAGAGAGTTTCTTAATATCCAAATGCTTACCGGTGGTATCCATAAATTCAGGAAGAAAACGCGCAAAGTTAATAATTATTAAGAGTTTATGAGCCGGCTTAAATGGAAATATTTTCTAATTCTTCAGCGAAACCTGTTCCTGATTTTTAAACCAGCTTATAACCAGCGCAACAACCTGATCATAATTTTTAATTCCCGCCTTTATGTTGTTTGTTTTCAGGTAAGCATCGTACGCCACTGACTGCACTTTGTCCATTGTCTTATTCTGAATACTGTTATAATAGTCACGTCTGTAAAACAAATCATCCATTACACGCTTATCTATCTTTTTCCGATAGGTATGATAATCGCTGAGCTGCGAAGCATCATTAATAAAATATGCAAGAAAGATCATATATCCGGAATACCGCAGTCTCTTATCGTCAGAGGTCGCACAGATAACAAATGAGAACAGGTTCGCTTCAGCTTCGTTAGTTATGCCGAACTGGTGTGCCTTCTCATGCGCCAGGGCGGCCGGATAATCAAATGGAAGTCCATTTGCAGTGAAATGTATTTCGCTGAAGAATGGTCCATAGTAGCCGAAAACTCCGGATTTATCCATTATTGAATTGAAAACCATTTTCTTATTTCTTCTTGATCCGTTTGGATAATTTATTCCCAGACTGAGGCTATTCTTTTTATATGATAATTCCACAAGCGAATCGATGTCTGAAAATCCCGATGAACCAAATTTCATATAATTCGCATTAGCCCTTGAAATAATAGTATCGAATACAGTTCTGAACTCTGCTTCGTCAGTATTTGGAGCTTTCCATCCCAACCGGGTGTGAATATCCGGTCTGAAATAGTTATAACCCCATGATATATAAAGCCATATATACAAAACAGATACTGTCTGGATGAATCTCAGGAAGAACATTCCTGGTTTTATTTTCCTGAATATTGCAAGAAATATTCCTGTTATTAAAAGTAATATTGATACTGCCCAGAATAGATCCCATATAGAAAAACTGAATATCGAACTGAAAGACGATAGTGCCACTGCAATAACCGGATATATTCCATCCGAATAATACTTCTCCACAAACCCGGGATTTCTGGCTGCTATCCTGGTGCTGATAAAAACCAGGATGGCAATAAGAACCGGTAACAAATCAACCAAAATCTTCCTCAGATTTTTTTTGCTTTTCTCCATATATAAGATTTCAACTTTAGCACTTAATCCGACAAAAGTATCAATTATTTTCAAATGGTTCCTGCTTTGACAAGGAGATCCCTCATTCCTCCAAACCTCCGCAAGCTACGGTTTGTAGTAATTCGGGATGACAGGACTTATGGGGAAATTAGAGGGAAAGAAGCGGCGAGCCGCAAATTTACCATTCTTCCTTTTATCTAAAAACCTGCTGCGGCTCGCCGCTTCTTTCCCTTTGACTGCCACCTAGTTACCTGTCATCCCGAACGATAGTGAGGGATCCCCGGGAGTATGCAGGTATTTAATAAGCAACACTTTTTCAGAATAAACGTATCTTTAGAAAATTCAAAATGAACTATTTTATCTAATATAAAGACTGAATATGAACATTTTATATAAATCCGGTAACATGATGTTCATGGCAATTCTATTCTCTTTTATCTGTATTTCATCAGCAGCCCAGGATCCAACTACAAAAGCTGATAAAATTACTTTCCTCTTCGCCGGTGATATCATGGGACATGATGAGCAGATCTGGTCGGCTGAAAACAGGGAGACACGTACCTTTAATTATGATGACGTTTTCAGATACATCAGTCCGGTTGTAAGCATAGCTGATATAGCTATTGCAAATCTTGAGGTAACCCTGGCCGGAAAACCATACAAAGGTTATCCGCAGTTCAGCTCCCCAGCAGAGCTGGCAGTTGCCTGCCGCAATGCCGGATTTGATTGCCTTGTTACTGCCAATAACCACGCGGCTGACAGAGGTAAACAGGGCATAATCAGTACAATAAATAAACTTGACAGCATTGGAATGCCTCACACCGGTACATTTCTGAACAGGTCCTGTCGTGATTCACTATCACCTCTGATGATTTTCAGGAATGGTATTTCTGCAGCTATTCTGAGTTATACATTCAGTACAAATGGTCTGAAAGTTCCGGAACCGGTTATTGTAAATATGCTTGATAAAGAGCTTATTACAGCTGATATTAAAAAAGCCAGAAGCAAAAAGTCCGATATAGTAGTTCTGTTTCTTCACTGGGGAACTGAATATGATACTGTACCTGCCAAAGGTCAGGCTGATCTTGCCGCATATTTACTTACTGCTGGTGCAGATCTTGTTATCGGATCGCATCCTCATGTGCTTCAGAAAATGGTATGGTATAAGGATCAGGAATCAGGAAAAGATGGGATTGTTGTTTACTCCCTTGGAAATTTTATCTCAAATCAGAGAAAACCAAAAACTGACGGTGGAGCAATGGTAAAGATAGAGTTTATTAAGGATGGTGAGACTTTTAAGATCTCAGATGCAG
>JFJP01039449.1_pt1 | contig 13451 bp, 12 predicted proteins | sample 431651 | NCBI WGS metagenome assembly JFJP01 (sample SAMN02602958, study PRJNA72255) | Microbial mat metagenome, whole genome shotgun sequencing project. | biome: fresh water; feature: sink hole; material: water; isolation source: purple microbial (photo- and chemosynthetic) mats found in...
CATAAATGGACATTTTAATACTTCCAATTTACTAAAAGAGAAGTTAAATTCCAAAATTAGCCCTACGAAGGTTTCAAATCCTCCTAGGGCTAAAAGGTTAATTTGATGCAATATGTTAAATTAGTTTGTACAAAAAAAGCTATAGGGGTTTCAAACCATTGTACGGGCCATCAAATACTATTCAACATACTTAATAGTCGAACTTGCTTGTGCTGTTGCCATAACAATCATATCATTAATACAAACATGCTCTGGTCGGGTTATTGAATAAAGTATTGCATCTGCAATATCTTCACCAACCAATGGATTAAAGCCCTGATATACCTTTTCTGCTCTTTCTTTATCTCCTTTAAACCGTACTAAAGAGAATTCGGTTTCAACCATTCCTGGATGAATAGCTGTAACTTTAATTTTATGCTTTACCAAATCGATTCGCATTCCTTTAGAAATGGCATCAACGGCATGTTTTGTTCCACAATATACATTACCATTCTCATAAACTTCTTTACCTGCGATTGATCCAATATTTACTATGTGGCCATGCTTTTTTTCAACCATAAAAGGAGCAATTTTGCGGGTAACATATAACAACCCTTTAATATTTGTGTCTATCATTCGTTCCCAATCATCAATTTCTCCTTCATGAATATGATTTAATCCTACAGCTAAACCAGCATTATTTACCAGTACATCAATGTTTTTCCATTCTTTAGGTAAGCTGTCAATCGACTTCACAACATGTTCATTATCTCGAACATCAAAATGCAAAGTATAAACCTTTGCAGTACTTTGCTCCTTAATTTCTTTTTCAAGTTGTTCAAGCAATTCGTTTCTTCGGCCATTAATAATGATATCAAAATCATGTTGTGCCAGTTTTAATGCTGTGGCTCTTCCTATTCCAGAAGTAGCTCCTGTTATAAATGCGATCCTGTTCATAATTAAAATTGTTTTTAAAGATTATAAAATTAGGTAAAATAATATAAAAAATGATCATTTTTATCCGCATGATTGGTCTAAGTATCATTATAACAGCATTATAATAAATTGTTAAAAAGTTTATTCAGTTGAATATAGTTCTTTAAATGCTTAAATGATCTTTTTGTTATTTATATTTGTTGAATCGTAAATACTAATATTTATTTTAAAGTTTTAACCAATGGAAGTTACAGTAAAAACCGCTGAACAATTAGGTTTGCTCCCCGAAGAATTTGAAAAGATAAATGAAATATTAGGACGTACTCCTAATTTTACTGAGCTAAGTATTTACTCGGTTATGTGGTCGGAGCATGCTTCATATAAAAATTCAATAAAATGGTTAAAAACATTGCCTCGTAAGGGTAAGCAATTACTTGCTGAACCCGGTACGGAAAATGCAGGTTTGGTTGATATTGGTGATGGTCTGGCATGTGCTTTTAAAATAGAATCTCATAATCATCCCTCAGCTGTTGAACCCTATCAAGGTGCTGCAACTGGAGTTGGTGGAATTAATCGTGATATTTTTACTATGGGTGCTCGGCCTGTTGCACAACTTAACTCATTGCGTTTTGGTGATATTCATATGCCACGAACTAAATGGCATCTTAAAGGTGTGGTTAAGGGTATTGGTGATTACGGAAATGCCTTTGGTATTCCTGTGCTTGGTGGGGAGGTGTTTTTCGATAAATGCTATAATACGAATCCACTTGTTAATGCAATGTCGGTCGGTATTATGAGAAAAGACGAAATGATTTCGGCTATTGCAAAAGGTGTGGGAAATCCAGTATATATTGTTGGTTCATCTACTGGTAAAGATGGTATCCATGGAGCTACATTTGCTTCGGCTAACCTAAACGAAAACTCAGCAGAAGATCTTCCATCTGTTCAGGTGGGTGACCCATTTATGGAAAAACTTCTTCTCGAAGCTACTCTCGAATTGAATAAAACCGGAGCTGTTGTTGGAATGCAGGATATGGGTGCTGCAGGTATCATTTGCTCAACATCCGAAATGTCAGAAAAAGGCAAGCATGGTATGAGGGTTGATCTTGATAAAGTTCCTCTTCGACAACAAGAAATGCATGGCTGGGAGATACTTTTATCCGAATCACAGGAAAGAATGCTTGTGGTTGTCCATAAAGGCAAAGAAGAAATTGTTGAACGTATTTTTAAAAAATGGGATTTAAATTGTGCTATTATTGGCGAAGTAATTGCCGATGATAAGCTTTATTTTTATATGCATAACGAACTAGTGGCCGAAGTACCGGCATCAACACTGGTGCTTGGAGGTGGTGCTCCTGTTTATGATCGCGAATATAAAGAACCTGAATATTTTAAAAAGAATCAAAAATTTGATATCCATTCTATTCCCGAGCCTCATAACTATAAAGAAACAGCCCTAGCTTTATTAAAAAGTCCAAATATTGCTTCTAAAAAATGGGTTATTGAGCAGTATGATACAATGGTTGGAACAGGTAACATGAGCACCAATTTCCCATCCGATTCGGGTGTTTATAATATTAAGGGAACAAACAAAGCAATTGCAATGACCGTTGACTGCAATGCCCGATATGTAAATGCAGATCCTGAAAAAGGTACTGCAATTGCGGTTTCCGAAGCAGCTAGAAATATTGTATGTTCTGGCGGTGTACCCTTAGCAATTACAAATTGTTTAAATTTTGGAAATCCTTATAATCCTGAAGTATACTGGCAGTTTGTTCATGCTATTAAGGGTATGACTCATGCTTGTCGTAAGTTTAATACTCCGGTTACCGGTGGTAATGTTAGTTTCTACAATCAAATGTCAATCGGGGGAAAAGTTGAACCTGTTTTTCCAACACCTACAATTGGAATGATTGGTGTTATTGAAGATAAAAAGAATCATATGACCATGGCCTTTAAAAACAAAGGTGATATGATTTTCCTTGTTGGTAAATCACGTGATGATATTAATTCATCCGAATATCTTAATTATATTCATAATATAGATCATTCTCCTGCACCTTATTTTAATCTCGACGAAGAGTTCGATGTTCAGGAAGCAATCAAAGGTTTGATTAAAAAACACCTCATTCGATCTGCTCATGACATTTCTGATGGTGGCTTATTTGTAACACTTGTCGAATCAGCAATTGTTCGTGGTTTTGGATTTGATATTACCAGTGATGCTGAAATCCGTAAAGATGCCTTTTTATTTGGCGAAGCTCAAGGTAGGGTAGTGGTTACAGTTTCTCCTACTAACGAGGATCACTTTATTGATTTTATGATCGAACAAAAGGTTCCATTTTCTGCATTGGGCCATGTTACAAAATCAGAACTGCGTATTGATGATAATTCGTATGGTTTTGTTGCTGATATTAAGAAAATGTACGACAATGCGCTTGAACTCCTTTTAAAAGAAGAATAATCCATACTGCTTGTGATAAAACCATATAGTGATCAGCAATCCGGAAAAAAGGAACAAGTAACTGCTATGTTTAATAATATTGCCAACCGGTACGATTTTTTAAATCATTTTTTATCGCTGGGTATCGACAAAATATGGAGAAAAAAAGCAATAAATTGCTTAAGAGATATTTCAGCACAGCATATTCTTGATGTGGCTACCGGAACAGCTGATCTTGCAATCGAATCAATGCGATTAAAACCCGAACAGGTTATAGGTATTGATATTTCTGATCAGATGCTGGCGGTTGGAAAACAAAAAATAAAGATCAAAAAGCTCGAACATATTATTTCACTTCAAAAGGGCGATTCCGAAAATATCTCCTTCCCTGAGAATTTTTTCGATGCAATTACAGTGGCTTTTGGGGTTCGTAATTTTGAAAACCTGGAAAAAGGATTATCTGAAATGTTTCGGGTACTTAAACCAAACGGAAGAGCAGTTATTCTGGAGTTTTCAAAACCATTTAATTTTCCGGTAAAACAAATTTATACCTTTTATTTTAAAGCAATTTTACCATTTGTCGGAAGAATTATTTCTAACGACAAATCTGCATATACCTATTTGCCCGATTCTGTAATGCAATTTCCTGAGAAAGAAGATTTCATTAATAAACTAAAATCAGTTGGATACAATGATTGTAGTTACAAATCATTAAGTTTTGGAATTGCAACAATTTACATTGGAAACAAAAAATAGTCAATTTGTTTGATAATACTATATTTGTAAAAAAAGCGTTAAAGGTTCAAACTATATTTTGTGAAAAGAATTATTATCATAGCACTCATTATTATCTCCCAAACAACCTGGGCGCAGGAGAAATTTGCACTCAATTATCAGGAAATCGATTATAAGGTTTTGCATTTTGGATTTACTGTTGGTTTTAATACCATGGATTTTGGTATTACACCCTCCATGCAACCCCGAATTTCAGGTACAGATACACTTTTCTTAATCCCTGAACTGAATAATCTTTCTCCTGGATTTCATGTTGGAGTAGTTTCAAGTTTGCGACTTTCCGATAATTTCGATTTTCGTTTCTTGCCAGGAATTACATTGGGGCAGAGAAATGTTCTGTTTTATGATCAGGTTGGCAATTTGGACTCCGAAATGAGTATCGAATCTACTTTTATTGATCTTCCATTTCTTATTAAATATAAAGCCAATCGACTTAAAAATTATCGACCTTATTTAATTGGTGGTGTTAATATACGCAATGATATGGCTCGTAATAAAGAGTTTAATGAGGATGAGAAAATATACATTAAACTAAAACCTTTTGATATTTACTACGAAGTTGGATTTGGAATCGATTTTTATATGACTTTCTTTAAACTGTCTACTGAGTTAAAATATTCTGTCGGAACACGCGATGTTGTTTCGTCCGATGCTTCTCCAGATCGTCCCGAATATGCAAATTCAATTGATAGTTTTAAATCCCGCCTTTTTATGGTTTCATTCCATTTTGAGTAGAAAACGATCTTCGTCTAAACTCTGAACAAACTATTGCTGTTGCTACCGAAATGTTTAATGATTCTGAAGATTTTTCACCAATTGGGAAGTTGGGTATGAACAGTTTTTTATTGATTAATGGTTTTATTTTTTCAGATATGCCATGTGATTCGCTTCCCATTATAATAAAACCTTTTTCATCTAATGGTTCATTGTAAATAGTACTCCCTTCTAAAAAAGTTCCATAAATATTAAAATCAGGATACCTTTTTACGGAATTAATCAACGTAGGAATATCAACATAATGAACTTTAACTCTACAAATTGCACCCATTGTCGATTGTACTACTTTTGGATTAAACAGGTTTACGCTGCTTTCGGAACAAAAAATGTTTTGTATGCCAAACCAATCTGCTATTCTGATGATAGTTCCCAAATTTCCAGGATCATTAATATCATCGAGTAAAAGACTTAATTTCGTAGAAATTTCTTCTAAATGATAAGTGTATTGTGGTTGTTCCGCAATTATTAAAACCTGGTTTGGCGTTGATAATGAACTTATCTTGGCTAGTTCAACCTCTGCAATTTCATCTATCTCAGCTTTACATCCATTTAATTTTAATGAATTGGTTTTGATCCAATCTTTTGTAGCAAGTATATTTGTTATTTTAATTCCAGAGTTTAGCAGTTCATCAGCTAATTTTTCACCTTCAGCAAAAAATAACTTATGTATTTCACGGTATTTCGTTTTTTTTAAAGAATTAATGAATTTAATTTTATTTTTGCTGAACATGATTAAAACTTGTTTGGACTTTGTTTAATGTAAAAATAAATAAAATTAGTTCTTCAATAAGCTTCCAAATGGCAAATAATGCCAAATGGATAAGAAAAATAATTTATTTTCTGGTTATATCTGTTATATTTTTATCTTGTAGTCCTACAAAACGAGTCCCTGATAATGAATATCTGCTCGATAAATCAAAAATAAAAATTGATCAGGGAAAAGCTAGCAAAGAAGAACTTAAAAAGTTTATTCGCCAAAAATCAAATAAAAGAATTCTTGGACTTCGTTTTCATTTATGGCTTTATAATATGGCTAGTCCGGAAAAGGAAAAAGGTATTAGTGGATGGCTTCGAAAAATAGGAGAGGAACCTGTAATTTACGATGAGTATCTGAAAAAAAAATCTACTCAGCAACTTACCGGCTACCTTCATAGTAAAGGCTTTTATGGTGCTCAGGTAAACGACACTGTTCATTATAAAAGAAAAAAGGTCAGGGTAAATTATCATATCAATACCAATGAGCCAATTACAATTAAAAGCTTAAGTTACAATATTCAAGATAAAGCCATTGAATCAATTGTTATGCGCGATACTCCAAATTCTTTGGTTAAGATTGGTGGAAATTTCGATACGGATATGTTGCAGGAAGAAAGACAGAGAATTGAATTGTTGCTTAAACAAAAAGGATATTATAATTTTACTAAGCAATACATTACTTATCTTGCTGATAGCTCTTCGAATAATTTAATGGTTAACCTAACAATGACCATTAAAAAATTCCAACAGGTTGATAAAAATAATAATACGACTTATCGGGATCATAAAAAATATCAAATAAACAAAGTTTTTGTTTACACTGATTTTGATCCGAGAAAGGCATTGTTTTTAAAAGATATATACTATAAAAGCTTCGATACAATATATGATAATGGTATTTATTTTATTACTCAATTTTCTGACAAAACGAATAGGAAGATAGTTTTTCAAACTAATTTTATTCGCGAAGGAAGCTTGTATGACATTACCAATGTAAATAGTACATACCAGCACCTTAATTCATTACAGATATTTAAATTAATCAATATTCAATTTGCCGAGGTTGATTCCATAGCTGGCGATAGCATCGATTTGGGTTATTTAAATTGCACAATTCAATTAAGTAGGTATTTACTCCAGTCATATACCGTGGAGCTGCAAGGAACAAACTCATCCGGAAATATAGGTGTTGGAGGTAATTTTCTATATCAACATCGCAGTTTATTTGGTGGTGCCGAAATTGTCGATTTTAAAATTAATGGTTCGGTTGAAACATTAAACGAAAATATTCGCAATATTAAAAATACTCTCGAATTGGGCAGCGATATTACTATTAATATTCCAAAATTTGTTTTACCCATTTTTCGTGCAGAGGAGTTTAGCAAAAAACATAAACCTAAAACTCAAATTTCTATAGGTTATAATTATCAAGATAGGCCTGATTACCAAAGAACAATAGCAAACTTCTCATATGGATATACATGGGAGGAAAATAAAATTAAACGCCATATTTTTCGATTGGTAGAGCTTAATGCAGTTAAACTACCTTTTGTTACAGAGAATTTTAAAACAGTTATCGAAAGAACGCTGTTATCATCAAGCTATGAAAACCATATTGTATCAGTTACTAGTTATAGTTTTTTATTTAATAATCAGGATATAAAAAAGAATAGAAATTTCAATTATTTACGAGTAAATACCGAAATTTCAGGTAATGTTCTTACTGCAGTAAAACAGATTACAGATGCAAAAAAGGTAGATGGCAGTTATCAGATTTTTGGCATTCCTTATTCACAGTATGTAAAAGCTGATATTGATTTTCGCTATTACCAGTTATTAAATGAATCAAATAGTTTTGTATATAGAATATTTCTTGGAGGTGCTTTTCCTTATGGAAACTCAAATGCAATACCATTCGAAAAACAATATTTCTCAGGTGGTGCAAATAGTATTCGTGCTTGGAATGTTCGTGATATAGGACCAGGATCATACTCAGGAGATACTATTTCTAATTATCCCAATCAAACTGGTGATTTAAAGCTTGAGGCTAATTTTGAATATCGGTTTAAACTTTTTTGGGTTCTAGAATCTGCTCTCTTTCTTGATGCTGGTAATATATGGGCAATTAAAGAAGATAAAAGAGAAGGTGCTTTATTTAAGAAAGATGAATTCTATAAAGAAATTGCAATTGGTACAGGTTTAGGATTTCGTTTTGATCTTTCGTTTGTTATTGTTCGACTTGATATAGGTCTAAAACTTCGAGATCCGGGTTTGCCATCCGATCAGAGATGGATTGTAGGTAACCGAAGGTTTGTTTGGGATGATTTAACTTTTAATATCGGTATTGGATACCCTTTCTAATTTCAATTGTTATTAATCAAGTTTTAAAACCAATTGTAAATAGTGTTTTTATTTTTTAACTTTGTAAACAAGTATTAAAAATTAAAAATAAATTAAGGTTATGACGTATAATAAAATTATTGAATTACTCGGAAAAGATGCAGATTATCTTTTAAAGCATAAAAGCCACACCATCGATAAAAGCCAGTTACATTTACCTGGCCCTGATTTTATCGAAAGGGTTGTTTATCATTCAAACCGATCACCACAAGTGATTGGCAATCTTCAGCAAATGTTTAATCATGGTCGTTTAGGAGGTACTGGTTACATGTCAATTTTACCTGTCGACCAAGGTATTGAGCATACAGCAGGCTCTTCATTTGCTCCAAATCCTGCTTATTTTGATCCTGAAAATATCGTTAAACTTGCTATTGAGGGTGGTTGTAATGCTGTAGCTTCAACTTTTGGTGTTCTCGCCTCAGTATCACGTAAATATGCTCATAAAATTCCATTTATGGTAAAAATAAACCATAACGAACTTATGACATATCCTAATAAATATGATCAGATTCTGTTTGGTACTGTTGAGGAAGCATGGAATCTTGGTGCAAAAGCAATTGGTGCAACTATTTATTTTGGTTCTGATGAATCAAATCGCCAGATTATTGAGGTTTCTGAAGCATTCGAGAGAGCTCATGAACTAGGAATGGTAACAGTACTTTGGTGCTATACCCGTAATGATGGGTTTAAAAAGGATGGCGTTGATTATCATACTGCTGCCGATTTATCTAGCCAAGCTAACCATTTGGGTGTTACTATACAGGCAGATATTATTAAGCAAAAATTACCAACCAATAATGGTGGCTTTAAAGCAATTAAGTTTGCAAAAACTCATGATAAAGTATATACTGAATTAACAACCGATCATCCTATTGACTTAACTCGATATCAGGTTATCAATAATTATATGGGCCGACAAGGGTTAATCAACTCAGGTGGTGAGTCAAAAGGAGCCTCTGATTTAGCTGATGCTGTTGCAACCGCTGTTATAAATAAAAGAGCAGGTGGAATGGGTTTGATTTCTGGTCGAAAAGCGTTCCAACGCCCAATGAAAGATGGTATTGCATTGCTTAATGCAATTCAGGATGTATATCTATCAAAAGAAATTGATATTGCATAACTAATACAATTCAAAAATTTAAGGCAGAGCATAAAACTCTGCCTTTTTTATTTTTTTCCTTTGCAATTGATTTCAATTTTTGTAAAATTGTTCAACATTTTTAACCCCTAAAATTTAATTATATGTCAGAGTTTGATTTTTCTAAGCGTGATAGTTTTGGAAGTAAATTTGGTGCAATTGCTGCCGCTGCTGGTTCGGCAATTGGTTTAGGAAATATTTGGAGATTTCCCTATCTGATGGGTGAAAATGGGGGTGCCGCTTTCTTGTTTATTTATCTCGGATTTATTTTTGCTATTGGAATTCCCGTTATGCTTTCTGAATTTGTAATTGGGAGAAGTACTCAACGAAACCCATATGGAGCTTTCAAAATTTTAGCACCTAAAAAGCATTGGTATTTAGTTGGTTTAATGGGAGTAGTTGCTGCTTTTATGATCCTGGCATTCTATACTGTTGTTTCAGGATGGACCCTAGAATACATTTATCAATCAATAATTAATGGATTTTCAGGAAAACAAACCACCGAACTGGGACAAATGTTTGATTCATTTAAAGCAAGTACTTTTCGTCCTATCCTATGGTTTGTTATTTTTATGGCAATGACAACTTATATTGTTATTTCAGGTGTTAAAAATGGAATAGAGAAATATACTAAAATACTAATGCCTTTATTAGCAGCAATATTGATTGTGCTTTGTATTCGAACAATAACACTGCCTGGAGCAAGTGAAGGTTTAAAATTTATTTTTAAACCAGATTTTTCTAAAGTAACAACATATACTTTTTTACAAGCACTTGGACAGGTTTTCTTTTCTTTAAGCATTGGAATGGGCACTTTAATTACATATGGATCTTACATGAATAAAAAAGATAATTTGGCAAATACAGCCGTAAGTGTATCCTTAGCTGATACTTTTGTAGCAGTACTTGCTGCTATAGCTATTTTTCCTGCCGTTTTTGCATTCGGTATTGAACCTTCAGAAGGCCCCGGATTGGTTTTTAAAACCTTGCCCAATATATTTCAGCAAATGCCCGGTGGATATTTCTTTGCAATTTTGTTTTTTGTACTTCTCTCTGTAGCTGCTCTTACATCAACAATTTCTGTTCTTGAGGTAATTGTTGCTTATTTCTCCGAAGAATTAAAGATGACTAGAAAAAGAGCAACAATTATTGCAAGCGCTTCAGTCTCTATACTTGGTTTGGCAACCGTTATGTCATGGGGATCATTGGCAAATGTTAAAATCTTTAATAAAAATATCTTTGATATTCTCGATTTTACTTCTGCAAATGTCTTGCTTCCAGTTGGAGGATTATTGATAGTTGGTTTTATTGGATGGTTCCATGGATACAAAATGACAAAAGATGAGTTATCAAATAACTCAGAACTAAAAGCCAGATACATACCTTTATACATGTTTATTATAAAGTTTATCGCTCCTATAGCCATTGCACTGGTATTTCTTAATGGAATTGGTTTATTAAAATTTTAAAATTAATTCATGGCTAAAAGGAGATTTATTGAATTTTTCTCTTTTACCAAAAAAGAGCGAAATGGAATTATTGTGCTGATTTTTATCTGTATTGTATTGATTGGTCTCAGATCATTTGTTGTAAGAAAATCTCACCATGAAATCAACACAAGCAATACAGTTTTTTTAGCCGAATTAGAAAGATTCGAAGAATCTCTTAAACTTAAAGAAATAAATACTAAGCAAGATTTCGTTTCTAAAACAAATACAGAAGAATGGAAAACACCGGAAAAGTTATTTGTTTTTGATCCAAATTCGGCTATTGATAGTGATTTTATTAAACTTGGGTTTACTACTAAACAAATATCGACTATCCTAAAATATAGAGAAAAAGGAGGTAGATTTATTAATAAAATAGATCTTCTGAAAATTTATGGAATTACAAAAAAACAATACGATTCACTGGAACCATTTATTCAGATTGTGCAGAATGAAAATAATACAAATCATTCAAAAAAGGAATTAGGAAAAACTAAAAAGATAAATCTAATTGAAATTAATTCTGCCTCAGAATCAGACCTTATGGAGCTGAGTGGTGTTGGAGAATCCTATGCAAAAAGGATTTGCAAATATCGCGAAATTTTAGGTGGATTTTATTGTAAGGAACAATTGCTCGAAGTTTATGGAATGGATACCACCAGATTTAATCAGTTTCTTAATCAGTTTTTTATTGATACTGCACTAATTGTTAAACAGGATTTAAATACAGTTAAGTATAATGATTTAATTAAGCGACAATATTTAAATAAATATCAGGTGCAAGCTATTTTAAAATACAGGGAGCTAAAAGGGAATTATTATAAATTAGATGAACTTTTAGAAAACAATTTAGTACCTGAAAACGTTTATAAAAAAGTCAAGCCATATTTTATAATCAGGTAATTTTAATATGTTTTTTATTGACTTTGATAAAAAAATAGCATATATTTATTAGGTTAAAAGTAAAGAATCTCAATAAACAGTAAATTTAATTACTTAAATTTCAATAAAATACAAAAAACTTTATTTTTTTTGCTTATATTCTTTGAAAAGTGAGTTTTAAATTAATATTTTTGCGACTCTTAAAAAATTGAATTAAATTATGATAGTAGTACCATTAAAAGAAGGCGAAAACATCGAAAGAGCATTAAAGAAGTTCAAAAGAAAATTTGAAAAAACTGGTGTTGTTAAAGAGTTAAGAGACAGACAAGCATTTACAAAACCATCCATTCGAAAAAGAGAACTTCTTAAGAAAGCTATTTACATTCAGCAAATGCAGCAAAAAGAAGAATAAACAATATAGGGGAAGTATACTATATCCTTAGGATATTTATTACTTTAAATTTTAAAAAAACCCTATATGTATAAAGATCTTTTTCTTAAATATTTACAATTCGAAAAGAGATTTTCAATAAATACGGTTAAGTCATATTCGAATGACTTAAACCAGTTTTGTTTATTTATTGAAAATCAATTTAAAATTTCAGAACCTGAAAAAGCTGATGAAAAAAATATCAGGTACTGGATTGTTTCTTTAATGGAAAATGGTTTTTCCTCGCTTTCAGTAAACCGGAAAATTTCTACCCTAAAGACATTTTATAAATTTCTTCATTTGCAGGGATACACCCAATCAAACCCAATGGATCGTGTTGTGTCACCAAAAATCAACAAAAAAATTCCTCTTTTTGTTGAAGAGAAACAAATTGCATTGCTGCTAGATGACTTTTCTTTTGGTAACAATTTTACTGGAATACGCAATCGCACAATAATTGAATCATTTTATAATACAGGTATTAGGCTTTCCGAATTAATTGGCATCAAAAATAAAGATATTGATTTATATAATAATACTATAAAAGTTTTAGGCAAAAGACAAAAGGAGAGAATTATACCCATTCATTCTTCATTTGGTAAAATATTAAAATCATATATACAATTAAAAAATACTGAGTTTAATAATATTGAGCATGATTATTTTTTTATAACCGATAAAGGTGAAAAGCTTTATGAGAAATTTGTTTATCGTATCGTAAATAAATATTTATCGATGGTTACAACAATCGAAAAAAAAAGCCCTCATATATTGCGCCATACCTTTGCCACACACATGCTTAATCATGGAGCAGACTTAAATGCAATTAAAGAATTACTAGGCCATGCAAATCTTTCTGCAACCCAGGTATATACTCATAATACGTTTGAGAAATTAAAAACAATTTATAAACAAGCCCATCCACGGGCATAAAAAATGGAGGAATCATCATGGACATTAAAATTCATTCGATTCACTTTGATGCTGATAAAGTATTGTTGGATTTTGTAAATAATAAAGTTAAAAAATTTGTTCAACTTTATGACAATATTATCGAAGCAGAAGTATTTCTTCGATTAGATAAGGATTCAAGTACTGAAAATAAGGTAACTGAAATAAAATTAAGTATTCCAGGTAATGATCTTTTTGCTAAAAAACGTAGTAAATCGTTCGAAGAATCAACCGATAATGTTGTTGATGCATTAAAACGACAATTAAAGAAAACAAAAGAAAAGCAAAGAGGTAAGTAAATATTATAAAAAAACGAATAAAATTCATTTGATTTTATTTGTGTTATAAATAAAAATTTATACATTTGCAAACCGATTTTGGAAGTATTTTCCAAAATCGGCGTTCTTTTATTGCCGATGTAGCTCAGTTGGCCAGAGCAGCTGATTTGTAATCAGCTGGTCGGGGGTTCGAATCCCT
>JFJP01018722.1_pt1 | contig 13450 bp, 7 predicted proteins | sample 431651 | NCBI WGS metagenome assembly JFJP01 (sample SAMN02602958, study PRJNA72255) | Microbial mat metagenome, whole genome shotgun sequencing project. | biome: fresh water; feature: sink hole; material: water; isolation source: purple microbial (photo- and chemosynthetic) mats found in...
AGGCTCCGCCCCCCGTGCATGAGTCGCATGTCTCCTTGGGGACATCGGGCGGGGGCGGGCCGGCATTGGTCGCGTAGCCGGATGAAGCGGCGAAGGTGAGTGCAATCAAGAGAACGAGTCCACTCATGGTTTTCCCGGCTGGCAGTTGAAACGGTAGCATACTCATTCTCCCCCTTGGTGCATTTTCGTCTACATCTCCAGCAGGCCCTGGACATCCTCCCAGCTCAGGCTCTTGAGCATGGCTTCGTCGGACTCGACCGTGGCGTTGATGATTTCGCGCTTGCGGTCCTGCATGGCCACGACCTTTTCCTCGATCGTGCCTTTGGTGATGAGCTTGACACTGTAGACCGTGCGTTTCTGGCCGATGCGGTAGGCCCGGTCGGTGGCCTGGTTCTCGACAGCGGGGTTCCACCAGGGGTCATAATGTATGACCATGTCCGCCCCCGTCAGGTTCAGGCCCGTGCCGCCCGCTTTGAGGCTGATCAGGAAGACCGGGATCGTGCGGTCGGTGTTGAACCGGTGGACCTGTTCCATGCGGTCCTTGGTGGAGCCGTCAAGGTAGCAATAGGTCAGCCCCCGTTCCGAAAGCCGGTCCCTCAGGATGTGCAGCATCGAGACAAACTGGCTGAAGACCAGGATGCGGTGCCCCCCGTCGACCGCTTCGTCGATCAGCTCCAGGAACAGATCCAGCTTGGCGGATGGGAATTCGGGCTTGAGATTCTCGAGCTTGAGCAGATCCAGGTGACAGCAGGCCTGCCGCAGCTTCAGCAGCGTGGTCAGGATTTCCATGCGGGCCTGGCCGAAGCCCTGCGCGGCGACGATATCGGCGATCTTGCGGCGCGACCGGTCGAGGATCTCCTTGTAGACCAGCCGCTGGTCGGGGGTCAGGTCGCAGTAGGAAATACTCTCGATCTTGGGGGGCAGATCCTTGGCCACATCGCGCTTGAGCCGGCGCAGCAGGAACGGGTGCAGCTTGCGGCGCAGGCGGCGCTGCGCTTCCTCCGCCTCGGGGCCGCCCTTGGCGATGGGCAGCTCGTAGGCCAGGCGGAAGGTGTCGTGCCGCCCCAGGTAGCCGGGCATCAGGAAATCCATGATCGACCAGATATCGGCAACCCCGTTCTCGACCGGGGTACCGGTCAGCACCAGCTTGTTGCAGGCCCGGATCTGCTTGGCTGCAACCGCGTTGCGGGTGGAGTGGTTCTTGATATGCTGCGCCTCATCAAGCACCACGGCGGCAAATTCGGTCGCGACGTAATGTTCAATGTCGCGACGCAGCAGGGAGTAGGAGGTGACAACCAGGTCGTGCGCAGGAATCTGCCCTCGCTGCTCCTCGCGCTGGGCACCACTGATCGCCATCACCTTCAACTGCGGGGCGAACCGCCCCGCCTCCTCGATCCAGTTGTAGACCAAACTGGTCGGGCAAACAATCAGGGCGGGCTTTCCCTGTGCCTTGGCCTGGGTCCGCTTAAGCTGCAACCAACAGAGGGTCTGCAGCGTTTTTCCCAGCCCCATCTCATCAGCCAGCAATCCGCAGAACCCGTTCTGTTCAAGGAAACGCAGCCAGTCGACACCGTCCTTCTGGTAGGGGCGCAGGATCGGTTCCAGATGGGTGGGCAAAAGGGTTTTCTCGATATTCAGGGTGCGGTTGGATTGCTCGGCCTGCCGCCGCCAGGCAGGATCGTCATCGAGGTCGACGCCATCGAGCGAATCGAGCGAGGCCTTGACAAACGGGGCGTAGAGATTGGAAAGCCGGAACATCCCGGGCTTATCGGCATCGGTGCTGTCGCAATCGGAGAAGACCCCCAGCATGGATTCCACGGCCGGCGTATCGATCAGGACGGGTTGCCCGCCGATCTCGACCCAGGCGTCGCCCTTGCGCAGGGCATCGTGGATCTGGCGCTGGGAAATGCTGGATCCATCGGCATTCTCGAAATCAAAGCCGACGTCGAACCAGCGGCCATCGCTCTCCTGTTCGACCTTGACCACAGGTGTGGCGAATGGTAGAGCCTCAAAAAACGGTGAGACACGCCCGTGCATGTCGATCTGCCAGCCGAGGCGGCGGAGCGTCGGCACGCTGCCGCCGAGGAAATTGAGGACTTCGCGCGAGCCGACGATGGAGGTCAGGGTATCGCCCGTTTCGCCGCGCAGCCCCAGGCCTGCCAGGCGTTTGAGGGCATCCTGCTCGGCGGGTTTGTTGCGCGAGGTATAGCGCATCAGGTCCTCCGGATCGGGAATGGCAAAATGCTCACGGGCATCCGGCTTGGCGGCAACCAGTTCTACGACAGGGTAGCAGGCGTGAAGGGTGGCGGAGAGTGAGGCGGGGCTGCCATGGATTTCGAGGCGGAAGGTGGGGGTGGCGGGCTCGACCGTGAACAGGTCGGGGGTGATGTCATGGTTGACGGGCGCATGTTTGGCCAGCATCGGCAGTTCGGTCTGCAGGAAGCGCAGGACGTTCTGCCGATCGATGATGATCCGCCGCTGGTAGATATCGTGGAAGGGAACGGGCAGGACGGTGGCGAGGGGCCAGAAACGATCCGTGCTGTAGACCCAGGCAGTATTGGCGGCAACAATATAAAACGGTTCGTCGCCTGCGGGTTGGTCGGGAATATCGGTAAGCAGTGCCAGTTCAAGATTCCCGTTCTCTGGGTCGAGCCGAATGGAAAGACGGGTGCGCAGCCGCTCCGCATGGATCGCGATGGGCATATCGTCGGAGTCGGCAATGACGCGACCGGCCAGCAACTGCAGCAGGTTCATGAAGTCGCGCTTTCCCAGTTTCATCGTGGCTTTTGCGGGACCTTCACAGATATCCTCCAGCACGAAGAGCAGCGATTCATCGGCCTTCTCCAGCCCCACGACAGTGCCTGGCGGAACCGCATCGACCGGCCATTCCCGGTTGCCGAGCCGGACCGAGCAATAGACACGCACCGCATCCTCGGCAACATCCTCCATCCAGCCGGGATCAAGCACCACCTTGATCGATCCGGGCGTTGCCCCGGTCGCTCCGATGCGGGCCCGCTTGAGATAGAGTTTATCGTCGATCGAAGCCAGGCGACTGGCGCGGCGACGTTCCTCCTCATACTTCTGCTCGCGGGCCGGATCGGCCCGTCGTTCCGCAATGACGAGGCCGAGGGCAATCACATGGGAACAGATGATCCCCCGCTCGCGGTTTGCATAGCAGGGACATTCGCTTTCCACATTGCCATCGCGCAAGATACGCAGGCGGGTGCAGAACTCGCGACTATTGTGGACCAGCTTGCCGGTAATATAGGGGGGCTCATAATCGGCCTGCAGGACGGCCCCCTGCTTGATCAGGAGCCGTGCGTCATGCACGACTTGCGCGCCGGCCCACGCCTCGAGCCGGGCAAGGGTGATCGGGATCGCCGCGACGGGTTTACGGGTCTTCACATCAATCGCCATAACGCTTACCGTGGCTCCGGGTGCCATTCGATCTCGGGCACGCCTTCGCAGGCGTTGCAGTGGCGTGCCGCCACAAAAAGATAGTCCGCCAGCCGGTTCAGGTAGCGGATATCCTCCTGCACGTGATGGCAGCCGTTACGGTCTGTCAAATACTCGGCCAGGGCGACAACCCGGCGCTCGGCGCGGCGGCATACTGTACGGGCCCGGTGCGCCTGGGCTGCCGAGGCGCCCCCCCCCGGCATGATGAACGCCGTCAGCGGGGGCAAGCCGAGCTCCATGGCATCGATTGAGGCCTCCATCCACGCATAATCGCGGTCGGTCAGTGCCGTCACGCCGGCAGCCTCCGCATCGGCCGCCGAGGGGGAGGCGAGTCGGGCCCCGACACTGAAGAGGCGCCGCTGAATGCGCTGGAGTTCCGGCCGCAACCGTTCCGCCGCCCTGGCAGCGAGAAACGTCAGCAACACCCCCAGCTCGGCATTGAGCTCGTCAACGCTGCCCAACGCCTCGGGGGCGGGATCGTGCTTGGATACCCGGCGTCCGCCCAGCAGACCGGTGGTCCCATTATCACCGGTTTTGGTATAGATCTTCATCCCGTCACCGCCCTAGCGACGACAGGCCGATCACGGCAGCATCGCGTTGGCTCTGCAACACCTGCGCCAGGCGGGAGGTCAGGTTCTCCATCATCTGCTGCTGCACTCGGCACGCCGATTCCAGCGCCTCGATCCGGGCCACCAGTACCGAATCATCATAGGCTGGCGCTGCCTCCACAGGCGACAAGAAAGCGGCAGGCGCGACAGGGACCGGGGCTGGCGGAGGTGCAAACAGAGGGACCGGGGCTGGCGGAATTAACGTCGCAGGTGGGGGAACTGCTGGGGGTGGGGGTGCCATGACCGGCGTGGGGGCCGCCGGCGCAGGGGGGGCCAACGGGGGTGCTGCAGGCGCACTGGGGGCCGAGAACCTCGGCAACGGACGCGGGGATGCGGCCCCCTCCCCAGCCGGACGCAATATTCCCTGAGTCAACGGAGGCTGGGTAGCGGGGCGCGGCAGGGATATCGTTATCGGTGCTGCATGGTCATCCAACGGTTGAGCGGAAATGGCCGCAGGCTTTGGCACGGCGGAGGAAAAACCTGGTGACGGCGCTTGAGCAGGCATCGGTGCAGGCATCGGCTGGGGAGGCGGCACAGGTACAGCACCCGGCTGGATGGCACCCTCCAGCGAAAGCACATTTGCCACGACGGGCTCAGCCGGGATTGCCCCATCCTTGAACACCTGGGGTATTTCCAACATCGCCCTGCATTTCACACAACGCGTCTGCTTCAAGACCTTGAGCGAGGCCGCTTTCAAACGCATCTTCGCACTGCATGCACCACATTGCAGAATCGGCTCCACTATCGTCATAGCACCCATCTCCTTATTTTAAGCAAAACAACCAAACACCCCAGATGTACGTTCAACCATCCCACCGGTTCGTTATGCGCTAAGAAATTCACGGATCGCATCTGCCGCCCGCTTGCCGTCCTGCATTGCACGGACCACCAGCGAGGGGCCATCGGTCATATCCCCCGCCACGAAGACACCCTTGACAGAGGTTGCATTACCGCTGTGGCGGTTTATAAATCCCCGCGAATTGAGCGTAACGCCGATCTCGTCCAGCAGCGCCTTGCGCCCCGGTCCGACAAATCCCATCGCCAGCAGCACCAGGTCGGCCTTGACCGAGAACTCGCTGCCCGCCTGTTCTTCAGGCACCGGGCGGGAGCCGCCTTCAGGAAAGACCCACTTGACATCCACGCAGTCCAAACCGGTCACCCGGCCCTCGCTGCCTGTGAGCGCACGGGTCGATACCGACCAGCGCCGCGTACAGCCCTCCAAATGACTACTGGAGGTGCGCATCTTGTTGGGCCATTCCGGCCAGGGCGTGGATGGCGGACGCTGCTCCGGCGGCCGGGGCAGGATCTCAAACTGGGTCACGCTCAAGGCCCCTTGACGAATGGAGGTTCCCACACAGTCCGAACCGGTATCGCCACCACCCACAACCACGACATGCTTGCCTGTGGCAACGATCGGCTTACGGGCGCTGATATCCTCACCGCCGTTGATCATATTCTGCCGCGACAGGAAATCCATCGCGAATTCCACCCCGTCAAGGTCACGCCCCTCAATCGCCAGATCACGCGCTTCGCGAGCCCCCCCTGCCAACAGGATGGCATCAAAACGGGGGGACAGGTAATGGAACGAGATATCGCGCCCCACTTCGACCCCGGTTTCGAAAGCGATCCCTTCCTGGCGCATCAGGTCGATCCGCCGCTCGACAATCCACTTCTCCAGTTTAAAGTCCGGGATGCCATAGCGCAACATGCCGCCCGCGAAACGGTCGCGCTCGTAGACGACCACGGAGAATCCCGCCTGGTTCAGGCGGTGCGCAGCCGCCAGTCCGGCCGGACCGGAACCGACGATCGCCACGCGCTTTTTTATTCGCTGCGCGGGGATACGCGGCTGCATGAAACCGCGCTTGAACGCATTCTCGATGATCGTGACCTCGATCTGCCGGATGGCGACCGGATCCTTGTTGATCCCGCAGACGCAGGAGGCCTCGCAGGGAGCTGGGCAGATCCGGCCGGTGAACTCCGGGAAACAGCTCCCCTCAAGCAACAGATCCAATGCCTCCTGCCACTGCCCGTGATAGACCTGGTCGTTGAATTCCGGGATACGGTTGAACACCGGACACCCCATGGCACTGTCCGCACTCTGGCAGAACGGGATCCCGCAATCCATGCAGCGGGACGTCTGCTCGCGCAGGTCAGCATCGGACAGCATCAGTTCAACCGCCTTGAAATCCCGCCGACGTTCCTCCACCGGGCGGTAGCCCGGATCCTTCCTCGGCACCTCGATAAATCCACGTTCTCTATGACGCATAACCGTCCTCCTAAAAGGCTACTGCTGAACTACTTCACGGCGCACCGTGGCCGCATCCTCACGGCTCAACCGACCCAGCGCCTTCTTATATTCCATCGGAAACACCTTGATAAACCGCGGTACCGCACGTTCCCAATCCGCCAGGATGGCCTTGGCCTTGGCACTGCCGGTATACAGCACATGCCGTTCCAGCAGGGCCTTGAGCGAGGCACGGTCATCTTCTCCGGAAACCAACTCCAGGTCCAGTGTTTCGAGATTGCAGTGATTGTCGAAATTCCCGCTCTCATCGTACACATAAGCCAGACCACCGCTCATGCCCGCGCCGAAGTTGACGCCCGTCGAGCCGAGGATTACCGCCACCCCGCCGGTCATGTATTCGCACCCGTGATCGCCCACGCCCTCGACGATCACGGTAGCACCACTGTTGCGGATGGCGAAACGTTCGCCCGCCTGGCCGTTGAGGTAGGCCTCGCCAGCGGTAGCCCCGTAGAACGCCACATTACCTGCGATCATATTGGCCGAGGCATCGAAATCGGCGGTGGCATAGGGCCGAACCACGATCTTGCCACCGGACAACCCCTTGCCCAGGAAGTCGTTCGCCTCCCCCTCCAGGATCATCGTCATGCCCCGCGAGGCGAACGCACCGAAGCTTTGCCCGGCCGCCCCGCGATAAACCAGGGTGACCGTATCGTCGGCCAGCCCGTCGCTGCCGAACCGGCGGGCGATCTCGCTGGAAAGAACGGTGCCGACCGTGCGATTGACATTGCGGATCGGCATTTCCCTGCGGAATGACCGGCCTGCATCCAGGGCGGCGCAGACATCGGCCAGATACGTGAAGTCGATCGAAGTTTCCACCCCGTGCTCCTGGGGATGTGTGCAATAGCGGTCCTCATCCGGCGTCGGGGTGTACATCAGGAGCCGCGTGAAATCCAGACCCTTGGCCTTCCAGAAATCAATCGCCGGATTCACCTCCAGCAGATCGGACCGTCCCACCATCTGGTTAAGCTTGCGCATCCCCAGCGAGGCCATGATCTCGCGCAGTTCCTCGGCCACCATCGTCAGGAAGTTGACTACGTGCTCGGGGCGTCCGGTGTACAGCTTGCGCAGTTCCGGATCCTGCGTGGCCACGCCCACGGGGCAGTTGTTGGTGTGGCACTTGCGCATCATGATGCAGCCGCACACCACCAGCGGGGCCGTGGCAAACCCGAATTCCTCGGCTCCCAGCAGGGCGGCCACCGCCACATCGCGACCGGTCTTGAGCTGGCCATCGACCTGCAACCGCACACGGTTGCGCAGGCCATTGAGCAGCAGGGTCTGGTGCGCCTCGGCCAGGCCCAGTTCCCACGGACCGCCCGCATGCTTGAGCGAGGTCAGCGGCGAGGCCCCGGTACCACCATCATAGCCGCTGATCAGGATCATGTCCGCATGCCCCTTGGCCACGCCGGCCGCCACCGTGCCGACGCCGACCTCGGAGACGAGCTTGACCGACACGCGGGCATTGCGGTTCGCATTCTTCAGGTCGTAGATAAGCTGGGCGATATCCTCGATCGAGTAGATGTCATGGTGCGGCGGCGGCGAGATCAGTGTCACCCCCGGGGTGGAATGCCGAACGCGGGCAATCTCCTTGTCGACCTTGTGGCCGGGAAGCTGCCCGCCCTCGCCCGGCTTGGCCCCCTGCGAGATCTTGATCTGCAGGTCGCGGGCATTGATCAGGTATTCGGAGGTCACACCGAAGCGACCGCTGGCGATCTGCTTGATGGCGCTGTTACGGCTGTCGCCATTCGGCAACGGTACGAAACGGACGCGATCCTCGCCCCCTTCGCCACTGTTGCTCATGCCACCGAGCCGGTTCATGGCAATGGCCAGAGTCTCATGCGCCTCCTTGCTGATCGAACCGAATGACATCGCGCCAGTGACAAAGCGCTTGACGATCTCTGACGCGGGCTCGACCTCGGAGAGCGGAATCGCCTCCTGCGCTGCCGTCCTGAAGCGGAACAACCCGCGCAGCGTGCTCAGGCGCTTCTCCTGCCGGTTGATCAATTCCGCATATTGGCGGTAGATCGCGGTATCGTTCGTACGACTGCTGACCTGCAGGAACCGGATCGTGTCAGGCGTCCACAGATGGCGTTCGCCATCCACCGCCACCTGGTACTGTCCGCCATGCTCGAGCATCAACGACCGGCCCTGCGGCGGCACATAGGCAGCCAGGTAGCGGGCACGCGCCTCGGCGGCGATCTCCTCCAGGCCGATCCCGCCCACGGGCGATGATGTCCCGCAGAAGTATTTATCCACCACGCCCTTATCGATACCGACAATCTGGAAGGTTTGGGAATTACGGTAGCTGCGCAAGGTGGAAATACCCATCTTGGACATCGTCTTGAGCAACCCTTTACACACGGCCTTGACATAATTCTCAACCGCCTTGGCCACACTGATGGTCTTGGAAAGCTGCTGGCGCAGGGCCATGTCGGCAACGACTTCAAACGCCATGTACGGGTTGATCGCCGAGGCCCCATAGCCCAGCAGCACGGCAAAGTGCATCACCTCACGCGCTTCGCCCGTCTCCAGGATCAGGCTGATACTCGTGCGCAGGCGCTTCTCGATCAACCACTGGTTCACGGCCGACACCGCCAGCACCGCCGGGATCGGGCACTGCCCATCCGGCAGGTTACGGTCGCTGAGGATGATGTTGCGATAGCCGCCCCGCCCCATCGCCTCGGCCCGCTCGCTGAGCGATTGCAGCGCCGCCTCAAGGCCTGCCCCGCCACCGTGGGGATCAAACCCGATCGAGATCGTCTGCGAGGTAAAGTTCGGATCGTTCAGGTTGCGCAACCGCTCCATGTCGTCGTTGGACAGCACGGGATGCTTCAGCTTGATCAACTGCGCATGCTGCGGAACCTCGGTCAGGATCTGGTCCGGCGAGCCGAGGAACGTCATCAGCGACATCACCAGCTCCTCGCGGATCGGGTCGATCGCCGGATTGGTCACCTGGGCGAACAACTGCTTGAAATACCAGTACAGCAACTGCGGACGTTCCGAAAGGACGGCCAGCGGCTGATCCGATCCCATCGAGCCGACCGGCTCGTGCCCCTCGGACGCCATCGGATCGAGGATACGGCGCAGATCCTCGCGGGAATACCCGAACAACCGCTCGCGCAGCAGGAGTGTCTCCTGGTCCGGCACCACGGCCGTGACGGCATTGAAAAAGCCATGGATCAGCACATGGTTCTCGTTCACCCAGCGGCGGTAGGGCTGCTGGCGGGCCAGGCGCATCTTGACCTCGTAGTCGCGCACCACCCGCTTCTCCTCCAGATCCACCACCAGCATCTGCCCCGGCCGCAGCGCCCCGCATTCAAGGATGCGCGCAGGATCCAGATCCAGCACGCCCGCCTCCGAGGCGAACACCATGAGCCGATCCTTGGTGATGGTATAGCGGGCCGGACGCAACCCGTTGCGGTCCAGCACCGCCCCCACGTGGGCCCCGTCCGAGAAGGCCACCGCCGCCGGGCCGTCCCAAGGCTCGACCAGACCGGCGTGATATTCGAAGAATCCGCGCAAATCCGGTCCCATGGGATACATCTCGCCCCAGGCCTGCGGGATCAACATCATCATCGAATGCCACAGCGAACGGCCATTGCGCTCAAGCAGTTCCAAGGCATTGTCAAGCGCGGCGGAATCGCTGCCCTTGGCCTCGACCACCGGCACGACCTTGCGGATCTCGTCACCGAACAGGTCGCTCTTGAAATTACGCTCGCGCGACCGCATCCATTGCAGGTTGCCGCGCAAGGTGTTGATCTCGCCATTATGCGCCAGGTAGCGGAAGGGCTGCGCCAGCGACCACGAAGGAAAGGTGTTCGTGCTGTAGCGCTGGTGAACCACCGCCAGGGCACTGACCAGGTCCGGCGACTGCAGATCACGATAGAAGGCCATGACCTGCGAGGCCATCATCAGCCCCTTGTAGACCAGCGTCCGCGAGGAGAAACTGACGGCATAAAACCGCTCGCGGTCATTCCCCACCAGCGGCAGCGCCTGCTGCTCGATCTGCTTGCGCATGATGTAGAGCCGCCGCTCAAGCACATCCCGGGACACCTTTTGAACCGTCACAAACGCCTGGCTGATATAGGGTTGATCAAGCCGGGCACGCTCCCCCAGAACCGCAGGCTCCACAGGCACCTCGCGCCATCCAAGGAAGATTCCCCCTTCGGCAGCGACCGTCTTTTCCACCACCCGCATACAGGCCGACCGCGTATCCACATCCGTCGGCAGGAAGAACATGCCGACCCCGTAGGCACCGGCCTCCGGCAGCTTGATCTTGAGCCCTTTGCATTGCGCCCGCAGGAAGGCGTCCGGCACCTGGATCAGGATGCCGGCACCGTCGCCGGTATTCGCATCCGCACCCGTGGCTCCCCGGTGACTGAGGTTCTCAAGCACACGCAAGCCCTGCTCCACGATCTGATGCTGCGCAACCCCATCCAGATTGACCACGAATCCGACACCGCAGGCATCATGCTCGTTCGCCGGATCGTAAAGCCCCTGTTCAAAGAAACGGGAACGCTGCTGATATAGGTTCTGACCGGCCATTGCCCCTCCAAAATCCGTGAGTTGAAAGAAAACACTTTATAATCAAACACTATTCGTCTTAGAATCGCGCCGGAGTCTATAACAAATTAAACCGGATTGCAAACCAAACGGAAAAAATATGAGAGCCTTTTTCAGTCCATCGTCTCGTCTGCGGGTCTCCCGCCCCCTGGCCCTGCTGATGAACACCCTGAATCTTCTGGGCCCATCGCTACTGCTTTGCGCCTTGGTGCTGCTGGGGGTTTCCCGCTGGGGGGGGTTCGAGCCCGAGACGCAGGACCGGATGCTGCTGATCGCCGTGCTGCTGGTCGCCACCGCCCTCGTTATCCGCCTCGTCTGGGGAATCGCCATCCGCCTGATCGCCCGAGCCCATGCTGCTGATGCGGACAACGTGAGCGACGCAACCGACGAGCCCTTACCCGATTCCCTCGTTGAGGAATCCACGCAGTCGATGCGCAAGGCGCTGCTGAAGATGCTGTTCACGGTAGGGGTCATGGTCACCGCGCTCCTGATCCTGCATTTCAGCCCGATCCGAGGCCTGCTGGAGGATGTACAGGCATGGAAAGCGCGGTTGAGCGGGATCGGGCTGTCAGGCATCTTGCTGTCAGCCGGTGCTGCCGCCCTGCTGGTCGCCACCGGCGTGCCCCGCCTGTGGCTAAGCGCCCTGGCCGGGGCGATGTTCGGGTTCCGGATCGGCTTTCTTGTCGCCTGGACCGGGGCCGGGCTCGGCGCGGTGCTAGCCTTCGCCTTTGTCCGCTGGGGTGCCCGAGACTCCGTCCAACACCTGCTGAAGGGATCGCAACGGTTGCAGGATATGTTAAAACAACCCGGCATCCTGTCCGTCCTGCTGGTGCGCCAACTGCCCCTCTGGGGGCTGGCCCAGAACGCGATCCTGGCACTGACCCGTATCCGTGCCCGGCACTATATCATCGGCACCGTGCTCGGCATACTGCCCAGCACGGCCGTCTTCGCCCTGATCGGCAGCGGCCTCGGGAAAGCATCGCTGGCGGAGGCGATGCGCAACATCACCGCCGCGGTGGTGATCATTGCCAGCCTGGGGGCTGTACTCTGGGTGCTGCGCAACCACCGCAGGAAAACGCCCTGTCAACCCTTGTGAGTCGGTCTTGAAACCGCCCGCCGTTTCTGGCGATATGCCGAAGGGGACATCCCCTCCTCCCGGACAAAGGTCTGGTACAGCATCCTGACGCTGTTGAAGCCTGAGTTCTGGGCGAGTTGCTTGATCGGCTCAGGGCCTTCCGACAGGCGACGCTTGAGCCGTTCAATCCGGCAGCGGGTGATCTCCTGCATCACGGTCCGCTCAAGGGTATCCCGGAAACGGCGCTCAAGGGTGCGGCGCGTCGCCGCCACCTGCTTGACTACATCCTTGACCCCGATCGGCTCGTTGGCATGATCCAGTATGAACCGCATGGCACTGGCCACCAGCGGATCCCTGGCATTTGAGGCATCCGTTGAGTGCCGGGTATGGAGGGTCTGCGGCTCCACCAGCAGGATCTCGCGTTTTTTCATCAGTTGACGATCCGAGAGCATCCGGTCCAGCATGGCCGCCGCCTCATACCCGACCCGCCGGTAGCCCAGATCCACGGAGGTCAGTAGCGGCTCCGTCAAAAGGCAGAGGTTGGGCTCGTTCTGGGCACTGACCAGCCCCAGGTCATGGGGAATGTTCAATCCGAGCTCGTGAGCCAGATCGGCAATATGGCGGCACAGCATATCGCTGGGCACGAACAGCCCCAGCGGCTTGGGCTGCTCGCGAATCCATTGGCGGATCGAGCTCGACCAGCGGTGCCAGGTCCGGGCGTCTTCCATCACGTTCTGCGGTGCCACGAAATGCGCACAGGCGAAGCCGCGAGCCTTGATATAGGCCTCGAACCCAAGGGCATCGGCATGGATCAGCTCGGCATTGCACATCATCGCCTGCGACTGCGCGTACCCGTTGATGACGTACCCGAAGTTGTCGAACCCGCGATGGACGAGATGCTGCCCGACCAGCCGACCAGCCTTGGCGAAATCGGGGAAGACACGATTGATCGGCACGGTCACGCTGGAGTCGAACCACACATCCACAACTGGGATCCCCAGATGCGTGGCCACGGCCACCAGATCGGGGGTGGCCTGGGCAAGAATCCCATGGTAGGGCACCGACGCCGTCGTTTTCAGCTCGTCCGCTGCGAAGGGGGCGAGGACGCATTCAAACTCGGGATGTTCACGACTGTAATCGCGAATCCCGTGATAGATCTGCTGATCTTCGGCATGGACATGCTGGGCATTGATGGCAAGCCCGATTCGTTTCACTTTCATGCCCATATCCTTACACCTTTTGCGCAAAGGTGCAAGTCACCAGTGCTGATGAAGTCAATCGCGCAGGAAGGCGGGGAGGTGCTGCCGGTGACCGCCGGTCGCGTAGTCCTGGCGCAAGGCGGCGCGAACATCGGTCGCAGGCTGCCCGCAGGTCCGGGTCAGGTGGTCATGCAGGGATCGGGCTAGCTCTACCAGTCCGATCCCGTACTTGCCGTGCGTTTGCTCG
>JFJP01036315.1_pt1 | contig 13450 bp, 8 predicted proteins | sample 431651 | NCBI WGS metagenome assembly JFJP01 (sample SAMN02602958, study PRJNA72255) | Microbial mat metagenome, whole genome shotgun sequencing project. | biome: fresh water; feature: sink hole; material: water; isolation source: purple microbial (photo- and chemosynthetic) mats found in...
GTTATTTATAGGCTATCGACCCAATATCCAGCGCGATGAAGGGAATAAAACTCTTGTCGGCACTTTGCAGGATTCCCCCGCGGAACGCAGCGCCGAAGGCATCGGAAATTTTGATGCCGATGCCAAGTGTTGCATTCCAGTGGAATATGCGCGAAACCGTTTCCGCATCGCGCAGCGTATCGATGCATGCCCCCGCAGCCGCATGCATCAAAATGAAGACGGGAAACCTGATTCCCGAAGCGTCAGGGTTCATGTTGTACTTGAGCTCAAAACCGACGCCTGCGGCATGATCGCCGATCCGCTCGCCTATAGTGAGCGGTGCGGGAAACATGCGACGTCCGGAAAGATCGGGCTTGTAAAAAGAAGGAATCGAAAGATTCTCGTCGGAATCCGCATCCATCACCGTTCCGGCCTTCCACAAGAGCGCAGCCGAAACCGACTTGTTGAAGGGGAAAAAAGTACTTCCCCTGGTTTCGATCGTCGCGAAGGATCGGGGCGAGCCGATTTCCGGTCGCGACAACAGTGCTTCGACGGAAGCGAGAATACCCTTTACCGGAAATATCGGCGAGTCGACGCGGTGAACTTCGAACCCCGCATGCACGATTGACAGAGGTTCGTCATATGTGTCCCAGGACAATTCCTGATGGTCGAGATCGTGGATACGGTCGCAACTCCATCCAAGACTCCATTCATACCCGTATCCGGGCTGCAGGACGAGGCGTGCGCCAAACGTCCGCGACAAGGTCCTGAATTGATACGGGACGGTTTCGTCGGAAAGCAGCGTATTGAATTCGTAGCTGTACCCCAAGAAGGGACTGATATACAGAAGCCGGTGCAAGGGCTGGATGAACCGGATGTCGAAACCCGAGGCGTCGATCAGTTCGACATCGATCAACAGGCGCGAGTCGACGGTCGTGATGCCCGAATATGAAACTGCGGGAACAAGATCGAGATCGCTGATCAGGACATTGGAGAACGAAGACTCGTAAGAAAAATTCACCCGTACCATATTTGAGTCAAGTTTCTTTTTGCCCAAAGTAATCACCAAAGGCCGGTCGGAATTGACGAAGTCGCGCCTGATCCGTATCGTTTCCTTGTAGCCCGACTTGTCGATCTTCAGGTACAATTCCTGGATCGCGGCAAAATCAGGCACCGTTCCGATAAGCGGTTCAAACAGTTTCTTGATCTGATCGCTCCGTTTTTGCGATGCACCCTCCACCAGAATCCTGCCGATCGGCGGAGAAGCCGCGACACACTTCGGAAAATCCGCCGCATATTCCGGATATAGTTTCGAAAGGTCGGAAATATCGATCAATTCCTTCTCGAGTTTTCTCGCGCTGTTTTCTCCCACATCCATGATTTCTCCGGCCTTGGCGAAGTCCGAAGCGCTGTAACCGGACATGTCGACCGGGATGACCAGATCGGCGCGCTCGAGCTGCCGCTGTACGTTCGCATTGACCAGGATGTCGAACGACCGGGTCAGGAACGAAATCGGCGAACGCGTATCGATATCGGGGTTGAACGGCATTCCGTCGAACAGGTCGACGGCGATGATGATGTCCGCTCCCATGGAACGGGCGAGATCGATAGGCAGATTGTCTACCAGACAGCCGTCGACGAGATACTTGCCGTCAAGAAAATAAGGCGCGAAGGCGCCCGGAACGCTCGAACTGCCCCGCATCGCTTCCGCGAGCGAACCGCCCGCAAGTACGATCCGGTTGCCGTTCGAGATATCGGTGGCGACAGCCCGGAATTTACGGGGCAGATCGTCGAAGTTGACCGGAGATGGCACCGACAAGGCAATCGAATCGGCAAACCGCAGCATTTTGTGACCGGTCAGGTAACCCGTTCCGATGGTAAAACCTTTTTTGTCGAAATGAACCGCAGCCGCATATCTCGAACGATCCGTCATATACATGAAGGATTCGGTGTCTGAAATGGTATCCTCGTCGACAAGATACATCCAGTCCGCCGCTGTAATTATAGCGTCGAGTTCTTGCGCATTGTAACCAAGCGCATAAAAGCCGCCGATCACCGAGCCCATGCTCGTCCCGACGACGATATCGACGGGAACACCCAGCTCCTCGATAACTTTGATCACTCCGACATGAGCGATGCCGTAGGCACTTCCGCCGGCAAGCACGAGGGCAACCTTCGGCCGGACCAAGGCTACTGCGGTCGGTGTTTCGGACGTCTGCGCAAATACGGATGGAATCGGCTGCAGCAGGACGAAAAGCGCACATAATTTATTCATCACGGTTCGCCTGAATACCGTTTTCACGATTTTTAAAAGCTTACGCATATACCGCCTCCCCGACCAGATCGATGTAAATTTTGCGAAGCGAAGGAGCGATAACCTCGAACTTCCGTATTGTCACCTGATCGATGAGCTTTCGCAGAAGAGAATCGGGTTCGTATCCCTCCGCAAGGACAATTTCGGTCGAACCGGGATTGATGGAAATTGAAGTCGTCATATTGGTCAGCAAATTGCCGTCAAGCAAGCCGGCAAATTCCACTGACACGGTTTTATGTCCGATCCCGGATTTTATCCCGGCGAGATTCCCCGACAACAGCTGTTTTCCATGACTCATGATGATGACGGACGAACACAGTTGTTCGGCTATTTCCATATTATGCGTCGAAAGGATAATGTTCTTTCCTTTTGCCGCAAGGCCGGTCATGGCTTCTTTCAGCTGGTCGACGCTCAGCGGATCCAAACCAGAAAACGGCTCGTCGAAAAAAAGGTAGTCCGGATTGTGAAGGACGGCGGCTATGAATTGCACTTTTTGCGACATACCTTTCGACAGCGTCGCTGCTGTCTTGTTTTTCCAATCCAACAAATCGAACCGGTCGAGCCAAATATCGAGATTTTTTTCCGCATTGGCGGTATTGCCGTTTTTCAAGCTTGCCAAAAAAAGCAGCATTTCGTTGATTTTCACGTTGCGGTACAACCCTCGTTCTTGTGGAAGATACCCGATACGGTTCTTGTCGTTTTCGCAAATGGTCTTTCCGTCGAATAGAATACTTCCGGAATCGGGCACCAGCGCGTTCATCAGCATTTTCATGATGGTTGATTTACCCGCACCGTCCGGACCGAGAAGGCCGAATATTTTTCCTCCTTTGCTTGTGAACGAAATTTTGTTCACCGCACAATGCAGTCCATATCTTTTGCTTACTGATTGCACTTCTATCATTTGCTGGCCCTTTTGTCGCAGGTTAAAGAATCGGATTGCCTCCACGGATCCTTCCACGCGCAACTTTCTCGCTCTTCATTCGAGTTAGTAACCGATTCCTACAAAATCGCAATAACAACAAGAACGATAAGCACGATTCCGAAAACTGACAGTATGCTCATATATTGCTCCTTACCCCGCCATTGACCGGGTCTAGTTTGGTTGAAGTAAATATACCGCACATTTTTTCGGCGATCTGTGCGGTGTCGCACAGATATCGCTTCCTGCAATTCATATATTTAGTAAGTATTTGATATCACAGGAGGCAATTATGAAAAAAATGTTTGGACTCGCAATCGCTCTCAGCGCATGCGGTTTATTCATGTCGTGCCAGACGAACAAAGGCACAAGCGGGAATGCGGAAACCATATGGCCTATTGCGCCGGGAAAAAGCATTATTCAGACCGATGTTTCGGGATTCAGTCCTACTTCGGAAACAGGGATTACGAGCATTTCCTTTTCGATATACTTCGCTAATCCGTCAAAGGTGGAAAAATGGAACCTCGCGGTGGCGGATCTCAACGGCAAGAAGGTCATGAAGCGTTCCGGATACAATTCGTATCTTCCTTCAAATATTTCCTGGGGAGGCATGGATGATTCCGGAAGTTACGCCGCCCAGGGCACATATGTCGGGATCTTGACGGTAAATTACGGCAAATCGTTCACGGAAAGCACCGTAACGAGCGTACCCTTCATTCTAGACATGAACCGTCCCGGCGCGAAGGTCCAGGTTACCCCGGCATTTTTCTCGCCGGTCTCCGATTCCGACAAGGTCAACATCTCGATCGTTCCGGAAAAGAATCTTGCGAGACTCTCGAATTGGGCGGTTGATATTTACGACCCTGCGTGGAATCTGTTCCAGTCGTTCAACGCGAAATGGCCGACAAATTCGATTTCCTGGGATGGACGCGGTACCGACGGTGATCTCGTGGTTTCCGCCGAGGATTATCCGATCATCATCAAGCTGCGGGACGAGTTCGGAAATACAGGCATCATCTACTCGATGATTCCCGTGGACATCATCGTAGTACAGGACGGCGACAACTACAGGATAGAAAACTCGAGAGTCTATTTCAAGGACTTTACGGCGGATTACCAGGATATACCGGTAGCGCTTTCGGAACAGAACATCCTGCGTCTCGATCAATTGGCCGAAAAACTGAAGAAGTACCCCGAACATCGGGTTGTCATCGTCGGTCATGCGGTCATGATGAACTGGAACGACAGCGAACTCGGTAAAATCGAGCAGGATGAAGTGCTTATCCCCCTTTCGAAAGCCCGGGCCGAAGCTATCAAGAAGGCGATGGTAACGAGGGGAGTCGACGCAAAAATGATAACTACAGAAGGTGCCGGAGCGTCAGATCCGCTGGTAGACAACAGCGATCTTGAAAATCGCTGGAAGAACAGGCGGACGGTCATATTCCTGATCAAATAAAACTTCTGGCAAAAATGGAGGGTTACAATGAAACCGATTACTTTTATCGGACTGGGTCTGATGCTCGCCGGCATGCTCGTCATGATCTACGGTGGATTCAGCTATACGAAAAAAACGCACACGGCCGAACTGGGTTCGGTGCAACTTTCCGTACATGAAAAACAGAATGTCTATATCCCGCTCTGGGTCGGGATCACTTCGCTCGTGGTCGGCGGAGGAATCCTTCTTTCACGAAGCAAGAAAAAATAACGGTCCGGAATTCGGGACAACGCACTTCACATTTCAGTGGAGTGTGTTTTTTCTTGTTCGCCGATTATCCTGTTCCGGATATATGACGAATACCGTGCACAGGACATGGCCGTGTGCTTTCATATTATAGATACTGAGCATACCAACATCGGGATGACCGAAAAACAAGAGGAGATCTACCGTATGCCGAAAACAACCGCTGCGCCTGCCGCAACTGCAAAAGCCGATCCTCACACCCGGGAAACCGCCGAAGTATTGACCGAATTCGGTTCTTCCGTCGACGGACTCGACGGCAAGGAAGCCGCCCGCCGGCTGGCAGCCGACGGCCCGAACGAACTGAAAAGCGGAGCTCGCGTCAATCCGCTGCATATCCTGCTCAATCAGTTTAAAAGCATGCTTATTTGGATTCTCGCCGCCGCCTGCGTGATTTCCATTCTGCTCGGAGAAAAATTCGACGCGTTCGTAATCCTGACGATCATACTTTTCAACACCGCGATCGGCTTTACACAGGAATTGAAAGCCGAACATTCGATCGCGGCATTGAAAAAAATGTCCGCTCCCCGCGCGAAGATTTTCCGCGACAACCGGATAGCAACCATACCCGCAGCGGAAATTGTGGTCGGCGACATTCTGGTTTTCGAAGCCGGCGACATTATCGCCGCCGATGGACGGATCATCGAGGCTGTTGCCCTCAAATGCGACGAGTCGGCCCTGACTGGCGAATCGGTTCCGGCGGAAAAAAATCCTGAAGCGATACCGCAACCGGAAGTCGCGCTCGGGGACAGGAAAAACACGGTCTTCATGGGAACGAGCGTCGCGGCAGGATCAGGCCGGGCGGTAATCGCAGCCACGGGGATGGATACGGAACTGGGCCGTATAGCGGGTTTGCTGCAGGAGGTCGTCGAAGAAGATAAGACTCCGCTTCAGAAAGATCTTGATTCTCTCGGGCGAATCCTCATCGGAGCCACGCTCGGAATCGTCGCTATTTCCTTCGGTATCGGATTGCTGCGGGGGGCGGACATTCTGGATCTGTTGATGACCTCGGTGAGTCTCGCAATTGCAGCCGTACCTGAAGGCATGTCTGCGGTGGTAACCGTAGCGCTCGCCCTCGGCGTCATGCGCATGGCCCGTCGACATGCGCTCGTGCGCAGGCTTCCCGCAGTGGAAATATTGGGATCTACCGGGGTCATCTGCACGGACAAGACGGGCACCCTGACTGCCGGAGAAATGACCGTCCGGGTCCTCCATGCGGGCGGCAAGACTTTTCAGGTTTCCGGAAACGGGTACGGCCCGGAAGGAGAAATCAGTTTCGACGGAAAACCCGCAACGGTGCCGCTTTTCGCACCTCTCGGCGAGCTTGCGACCGTTCTTTTATCTTGCAACAATTCAAAAGTCATCCTTGAAAAGAAAAAATGGAAGGTAATAGGCGATCCCACCGAAGGCGCACTGCTTGCAGCCGCAGGCAAGACAGGCATCACGAGCCGGAAAATCGAAGAGGACATGCCGAGATATTTCGAAATTCCGTTCGATTCCGACAGAAAGCGAAGAACCGTAGTCCGAAAAATGAAAGGCGGAGCGCTCAAGGCTTTCATCAACGGAGCACCCGACGTTTTGCTGGGGCTCTGCACGAAATATCTCGCGGCAGACGGGATCAGGACAATGACCGACGATGACAGGAGCGAGATAACGGCGCAAAATACGGCAATGGCAAAGCAGGCCCTGCGTGTACTCGGATCCGCATTCAGGGATCTCGACACCGCCCCTCCGGACAGACTCGATGCGGAGAATGTGGAGAAAGATCTTGTGTTCGCCGGACTTTCCGGGATGTACGATCCTCCGCGAAAGGAAGCTAAAGAAGCGATAACCAAGTGCATCGCAGCCGGAATACGAGTCGTGATGATTACGGGAGATCATCCCGAAACTGCGATCGCCGTCGCCCGCGAACTGGGCATAGCCGGGGAGGAGGCCCGGGCCGTTACGGGTTTGGAACTGGATAAAACGAGCGGCGAGGAATTGCAGCGGCGCGTTCTCGAAACAACCGTGTACGCGCGCGTCACAGCGGAAAATAAACTGCGCATCGTCCGGGCATGGAAAGCCGCTCATACGACCGTCGCCATGACCGGCGACGGCGTAAACGACGCCCCTGCGATCAAGCAGGCGGATATCGGCATTGCGATGGGTACATCGGGAACCGAAGTCACGAAGCAGGCCGCAGACATGATAATCACCGACGACAATTTCGCCACGATCGTGACTGCGGTAGAGGAAGGCCGGGGCATCTACGACAATATCCGCAAGACGCTGCAATATCTCCTGGCCGGCAATGTCGGGGAAATAGCGGTCATGGCCGCTGCGGTGCTCGCAGGCATGCCCGTCCCGTTGCTGCCGATCCATCTGCTGTGGATCAATCTCGTCACGGACGGCCCGCCAGCCCTCTGTCTCGCGGGCGATCCGACGGATCCCGGCGTAATGATGGCCCGGCCGCGCGACAGTTCCGAAAAACTGGCGAACGGGGAATTTCTCTTTACGATGATCGTTACCGGATTCCTGACCGCGGCGGCGGCGTTCGCCGTCTACCGGTACATGCTCGAACAGGGAACCGTCGAGGCTGCCCGAACATATACGTTCGCCGTTCTGGTATTCGCCGAGCTTTTACGCTCGTTCGGAGCCCGAAGCGCGGTCACCCCCGTTTGGAAAATACCGTTCTTTTCAAACGGCAAGCTTGTCGCCACGGTTTGCGCATCCATCGCCCTCCAGATATGGAGCCAGCACAACGCCGTTCTGGGACGATTCCTGAAAACAACCGGCGTTTCCTTCTTCGGCGGATTCATTCTACTTGCAATCGGATCCATGCCGTTCCTCGTTCTCGAAATCATTAAAACCGCGAGACAAAAATACGCTGCAGGGAAAAAAAGAGACAGAAAAAAAAGAAACGAAAATGAAGCTGAAAAAACGGAGGCTTGAATATGTCAAAGACAACGACGAAAAAATGCCGGCGGCCATCTTCTGCCGAGCTCGGAAAAATGGACGCTTATTGGCGTGCGGCTAATTACCTGTCCGTCGGACAGATTTATCTTCAGGACAATCCCCTGCTTCGCGAACCGCTGCGTATCGAACATGTCAAGCCAGTCCTGCTCGGACATTGGGGAACAACACCCGGACAGAATTTCATCTATGTGCATCTCAACTGCGTCATCAGGAAATTCGACCTCGACATGATCTACATCTGCGGTCCGGGCCACGGAGGCCCCGCCATGGTCGGGAACGCGTATCTCGAAGGCACGTATTCGGAGGTATATCCGAAAATATCGCAGGACGAGGAGGGACTGAAGCGACTCTTCAGACAATTCTCCTTCCCCGGCGGAATTCCAAGCCATGTCTCTCCCGAGTGTCCGGGATCGATCCATGAAGGCGGCGAGCTCGGGTATTCGCTCAGCCACGCATTCGGCGCTGCCTTCGACAACCCCGACCTGATCGTCGCCTGCGTCATCGGTGACGGCGAAGCGGAAACCGGGCCGCTGGCGACGTCCTGGCATTCAACTAAATTCCTGAATCCGGTCACCGACGGAGCCGTCCTGCCGATCCTTCATCTCAACGGCTACAAGATAGCGAACCCGACGATATTCGCGCGCATCACCCACAGGGAAATGGATCAATTTTTCAAGGGCTGCGGATGGAAACCCTATTACGTCTCCGGAAAGAATCCAGAAAAAATGCATCGCCTCATGGCCGCCGCGACGGAAAAAGCGATTCGAAGAATAAAGAGAATACAGAAAAAAGCCCGCAGCGAAAAAAAAACGGAACGCCCCCGCTGGCCCATGATCGTCCTCAAGTCCCCGAAGGGCTGGACCGGTCCGAAAATCGTCGATGGCCTCGAGGTTGAAGGATCTTTCCGCGCCCACCAGATTCCCCTGCATATAGACGCGCAACATCCCGGACACCTGCGGATGCTCGAAGACTGGCTGCGTGGTTATCGTCCGGAAGAGCTGTTCGATGAACGGGGATCCCTTATTTCCGATGTGGCCGAATTGGCGCCGAAAGGACGACGGAGAATGGGAGCCAACCCTCATGCCAACGGCGGATTGCTGCTGCACGGGCTTTCCATTCCGGACTTCCGGAATTACGCGGTCGCGATTCCCGCGCCGGGAGCCGTCGAGTCCGCGGACACACATGAACTGGGGAAATTCCTGCGCGACGTCATCAAGGAAAACAGGAAGCAGCGCAATTTCAGGATCTTCGGCCCCGACGAAACGCTCTCCAACCGACTGAACGCCGTATTCGAAGCGAGCGACAGGCAGTGGCTGGGAATCACCGAAAAGAACGACGAGTTTCTCGCAACCGACGGTCGGATCATGGAAGTGCTCAGCGAGCATCAATGCGAAGGATGGCTCGAAGGATACCTGCTCACCGGACGACACGGAATGTTCACAAGCTACGAAGCCTTCATCCATATCGTCGATTCGATGTTCAACCAGCACGCGAAATGGCTCAAAGTCACCGCGGACATCCCCTGGAGAAAACCGATATCGTCCCTCAATTACCTGCTGGCCTCGCATGTTTGGCAGCAGGCGCACAACGGATTCACGCATCAGGACCCCGGTTTTTTGGACCTTGTGGCGAACAAAAAAGCATCGATAGTACGGGTCTATCTGCCCCCGGACACGAACTGCCTCCTGTCCGTATGGGATCACTGTCTGCGGAGCAGGGATTACGTCAACGTGGTTGTCGCGAGCAAGTACTCCTCGCCGCAATGGCTCTCCATGACCGAAGCGATAGAGCATTGCACGAAGGGCATCGGCGTTTGGCGATGGGCGTCATGCGAAGATTCCGAAGAACCGGACGCCGTAATGGCCGGCTGCGGCGACGTACCGACCAAAGAAGCGCTCGCAGCCGTATCGATCTTGCGGGAGCATCTTCCCGGAGTGAAAATCCGGTTCGTCAATGTCGTCGATCTCATGAAACTCCAACCGCAATCAGAGCATCCGCACGGTTTGAGCGATACCGAATTCGACGCGCTGTTCACGGTGGACAAACCGGTCATATTCGCGTTTCACGGCTACCCTTCGCTGATCCACCGCCTGACCTACCGCCGGACCAACCATAAAAACATGCATGTCCGCGGTTGGACCGTTTCAATCTGGTGCGCGATACGATAAAGCGCCTTCCTCCCTCGACGAAAGGAGCCTGGCTCGATGGAATGCTGCGGGATAAACTCGTCGAGCATAAACGCTACATCGAAGAATTCGGTATAGACATGCCGGAGATACTTGACTGGAAGTGGAATTCCCCCCCGTCGGTTCGCAAGCGCACGGACTGAAGAATGCCGAATGCGTATCATTAACTTAACAGAAATTCCTGAGGAGGAATATATGACCATAATCCAGTTAATTGTTACCATTGTCGTTGTCGGCGTGATCATGTGGCTTATCAATGCGTACATACCGATGCAAAGTTCGATCAAGAAAATCCTGAATGTGGTTGTCGTCATTGTCGTCATTCTTTTCATATTGACCGCATTCGGAGTCATCGGATCCCCCTCCGGACTCAGACTTGGCTGATAGAAGCCTTTCAATTATGGATGTATGTAAAAAAAACATTTAAAAATGGCATTTCATTAAAAAGCCCCGTTGCGAACAGCGGGGCTTTTTTCATGAATCAAATGAACACTGCCGACCCTCATTTACCGAGCGCTCCCGCGCACAGACACTTGCCGCCCACGATATCCGAATAGAATGCGAGGCGGGAAGGCTCGTATACCCTGATGAGCGAAGGCGGAAGTGCCGAATCGGGAATGATATCCGCGACGAGGTTTTTTTGGGTACCGAAAAAGTCCGGATTATACACCGAAAGCCGGTCGTTCTCGGGAATGGCCGCGTAGAAAATTCCCGTCTCGACAAGATCCTGGAAAAAGTGGCTGCCGAAGGAAAGCTCGGGCTGATAGCCGGCTTCCGAACAGGCGACTTCGCACAAAATCGCGAAGCGGTCTATTTCCGCGAAGGTTACCGGAATGCCGAGTTCGGGCGACGAGGTGCCGATCGCCGTAATGGGCGTTCAGGAGGCCGACCGTCCGCGCGACGGTGGGTTTGTCCCGGTACGGCAAATTGAAGTATTCGAGCGGGTCGACGATTATGACCGCGTCCACCGCGCACTCGAGCTGCGGTCCCATGATGTCGCGATGGAGCGAAAAAAACACCTCCGCTTCCGAAAGAGCCCCGGATTCCTTCGCGGAGCCGGAGGCGTTGCCCGCACCGCCATCGAGCGCAGTCTGCAGGGCGGAGGTCTGGAGCGGCCGGCACTGGAGGAGGTTGATCAGATAGTCGCCCCCGGCGGACCAGTTGACCGTGAATTCCATGTCGACCGGATTGCCGTATTCCTTCTGGAGGGTTTGCATGATCGCCTTCAGATCGGCCATCAGTTTTTTTTGGGTCACGGCTCCCGTGCAGGTGCCGATGAAAATGCGCCGCGTCTCCCCCGTTTCCGCGAGCCGACGCTCGGTTTCGAAATCGCGTTCCGCGACGATATCCACCAGATACTGCGGCAAAGAGGCGAGAATGTCGTCGAGAGGCCGGGTTGAAAGGCTGCGGGAAGCGAGATCGAGCACATCCACCGAGCGCTGGCAATACCGCGAACGGTCGGCGTCCCCCGACGGGGAAAGTTCCGGTTTGTCCATGCCCGCAAGACGGGGATAATCGCTCGCGGTACGGTCGACGGCCCTGGTGCCGAGACCGGCCACCAGTCGGACCATGCCCGCACGGGGATCGAGATCGGGATGCCAGCGCCAGGCATTGAAGGAATAACCGACGCCCGCCACCGCCGGCATGAAAAAACTGCCGAAGAGCGATCCCGACACCCGCTGCACGAGTATGGCCATCTGCTCGTCCTGTTTTTGCAAGCCCCGCTGCTGGCGGTAGGAAAGCGCCGAAGCGTCCATGGTGCTGGCGAATACCGTCCGCAGGGCATCCTCGAAGGCCGCGAGCCGTTCCTCCGGATCGCCCGTATTCACGCAGAACACCGATTCGTATTTTCCGGCGAACGCATGGCCGAAGCTGTCCTCGAGCAGGCTGCTCGACCGGACGATGATCGGAGTCTGGCCGAAATATTCGAGTATCCTGATGAACTGCTCCCGGATCCGGTCGGGAAAGGAGCCGGCGAGCATCCCGTCCTTCAACGCAGGAGCGTCACGATAGTAGCCGTCTTCCGTGCGCTGGTGGATGCGGAGCCGCCACAGTCGATTGTGCACGAGGTATGTGTAGAAAACGTCCGATCCGACGAAGAACGAATCGTGCGGCTCGATGCGGCCGGCGAGCGCGGGAAGGGAGCGACCTACGATCTTCCGCGACAACAGGAGTCCCGCCGCCTTCCCCCCGATCTTGCCAGAGCCTATCATCCGGTCCTTTACCTCGAGGAGATCCTTCGCCGTGCAGTTCGCGAGGACAAGGTCCATGAAGCGGGCATCGGAACCGATCAGGCGCTCGGCCATGGGCCGCACAAGGTCCGCCGACAGATTGGGATTTTCGGTGACCGTTTTCCGGGCATCGATGAAAAACCGCTCCCAGCTGTCGAGGTCCCGTCCCCCGCCCGCATCGCCCGGCAAGCCCGCAAGCCGGTAAAAGCGGCTGATCGAAACGCCGTCGGTTACGGGAAAGACCCTGTCGGGGTCCGACAGGTCCAGTTTATGCGGAAAAAACATCGTCGGGGAATACCGCTTCCACACCTTGATCGGATGCACGTAAAAGAGGCTGTCGTCCTCCCGGTAGAGGTCCAAGAGGAGCTGCGTCGTGTCCCGGATGCGGGCTATCGTGTCATAGCTGTGCCGGTGCCGGAGGATGCAGAACCAGGCGACCGTATCGAGCTCGAACAGGTAGGGGCAGGTTACCGTAAAGAAATTGCCCATCATCAGGTCGGCGGCCCAGGCAGTCTGGAGCTCCGACAGGCAGTCGAACACATAGAAGGCTTCGAGCCCCGCCTTTTCGACGATCCGGTGCACTTCCCCGGTAAAATGCTCGAACCCGAGGGTCGGATCGAGCCGGTGCTCGGTCAACCCTTCCCGCCCGGCGAGAATCGGGTCGTGCGGGGCGAACCGGATATATATCAGATCCCGCTTGTCCATCAGGGCCTGCCCTGCGAACCGCTCTGCCATCATGCGGTAGTCGTCCACCGAGTCGACCTGCCAGACGACGTTGTCCCCGATCCGTATCCATTCCAGAATGGTGTCGATGCCCGAAATGCCCGAACCGATTTTTTCGAAGGATGCCATACAAAAGATCTTGGTGCAGGCGGCGCGATATGTCAAATGGAATCGGGATGGACGGTTCAATCTTGACTCCTCGATGTAATCACATTATAATTACATACAGGAGGCGAAACATGTTGGTATCAATAATCCCGATCGGGAATTCCAGGGGGGTTCGCCTCCCGAAGGCGATTCTCGATCAGCTCGATGTATCCGACCAGATGGAAATGGAAGTGGAAGACCGGCGCATAATCCTTACCCCGACGGCAGCTGCCGGCCGCGCCGGATGGAAGGAATCTT
>JFJP01039450.1_pt1 | contig 13450 bp, 10 predicted proteins | sample 431651 | NCBI WGS metagenome assembly JFJP01 (sample SAMN02602958, study PRJNA72255) | Microbial mat metagenome, whole genome shotgun sequencing project. | biome: fresh water; feature: sink hole; material: water; isolation source: purple microbial (photo- and chemosynthetic) mats found in...
CCGGAAAACCTGCGCAGCCAGGCAGCCAAACGACTGGCTGATAATATTCAAAGCTATGGGAATCACCTTACTACGGGCTTTTTGGGGACACCGTATCTTTGTCATGTGCTAACCCGTTTCGGGTACAACGATTTGGCCTTCAAGCTTTTGCTGCAGGACACGTACCCATCATGGCTGTACCCTGTTAAAAACGGCGCTACCACGATCTGGGAACGTTGGGATGGGCAAAAACCGGATGGCACTTTCCAGAATGCCGGAATGAACTCTTTCAATCATTATGCCTATGGAGCTATTGGAGATTGGATGTATAGGATTCTTGCAGGTATTGATACCTACGAGGATGGGGTAGGTTATAAGCATAGCAGAATCAAGCCTTATATCGGGGGAGGGTTTACCAATGTTTCATCCAGCCTGGAAACGTATTATGGGACACTAAGCAGCGAATGGAAAGTGGAAGGAAGGAAAATAATCCTGAATGTTCAGATTCCCCCAAACACCACATCAACGCTGTATTTCCCTGTCACCGACCACAAGCTTATTTCAGAGGGAGGAAAACCGCTTTCGTCGATTAATGAAATCGTTGTTGAGGCAAATGAGGAAGGATATGTTGTTATTAAACTGGGGTCGGGAAGGTATAGCTTCACGTATTAATGCCTTGGTTTTACTTAGGGAGGAATTGTAAAAATTGGGTATTGCAATAAATCAATACCCAATCATTTTGAACGGAATAACCGTCATCGTTCCATAGGTTTCGCCAGCTTCCATCATCTCCTCGTCGTCTTCCTCGTAATACCAGTTTACCAGGATGTCGAGATTCGCTTTTTTAATGGGCTCCAACTTTTTAAAGATATCAAGGATGCATTTTGACGAGCTGGTGTTGAAATGCTCCAATTTGATATTAATTGTGGTTTTTTCAGGTGGATTATTAGAATACTGTTCTACCCATTCGATCAAAGGTTTGTAAAACTGGGACGAGTTCTCCGGATTCGATCTGCCTTTAATCTCAATAATGCCGTTTTCACTGTCGGAAATAATGGTCGGAGTTTTTAATGTACCGGGGATTGAAATGGATTCCATAATGATGAATTAAATTTTTTCTTTAACAATAGTAAAATTACATTAAAAACTTTTAATAAAACAAGAGATTGCAACGATTTCCGTCAAAATGTCGGATTCGCTGATTAATGCTGAGTATTTTCGGATGTTAAGGTCTTAATTCCAAGGGTTTTTTATGGTAAGCAGTAACTTACCTTGGCCGCGATCCTTCTGAAACACACTTATTCGTACTTTAAAGTAACTGCCGGATTGATCATTGATGCCTTGAATGCATGTGCCAGGGTGATCAGCAGTGCGATAAAAAGGGTAGCAAGTCCCGAAATTGCAAAAACATACCATTCCGGCTCGATATGTTTCGAGAAATTATCGAGCCAGCTGACAAGCCAAAAATACGCTGCCGGCCAGCTGATAAGGTTTGCGATGAGAATAAGTTTTATGAATTCGCGCGAAAGAAGGCCGTTGATGTTTGAAACATCGGCTCCATGGACCCTTCGTATGCATATTTCTTTGGTTTTCTTCTCCACAAGGAAGCTGGTGAGTCCTACCAGGCCCAGACAGGCAATAACCAGGGCCAATATGGTAAGCAGGAGTGAGATTTTGCTGAATTTGTCTTCGTTTTTGTAAGAGTCATCCAGTTTGTCTTCAAAAAAGAAATACTCAAAAGGGCGGGTAGGTGAAATTTCCTCCCATTGGGTTCGGATAAAGCGAAGCAGTTCCTTGTAATTGTCGGTATTCACCCTGATGGCGATATACCTTGTTAATCCGGCTGCGCCCCTTGGGTTTCCCATCATATCGATCACGAAATCGCGCACGGGCGCATGAAGGGAGAGCGCGTTAAAATCCTTGAAAACGCCAATAACCGTCTCTTGCCCGTCGCTTCGGATTCGTTTTCCTATGGCTTCCTCATTGGTCCAACCGAGGTTTTTGGCCATTGTTTCGTTGATCAGTATCGAGTGCAGGGTGTCATCGGGGTAATCTGCCGAAAATCCCCGACCGGCTGCCAACTCAATGCCAAAGGTTTCAATGAACTCGTCTCTAACCACGAAAGCCGGGTAGTAGTAGAAATTAGCTTCATCATGGCCTTCAACGAAAAAGGGTCGGGTATTATGGTTTACGCCCAGAATGTCCTCCATCCCTGTAACATACAAGATGTCTTTATTGGCTTTAAGTTTTTCCGCAAAAAGGTCATAGTTTATGGAAAGGTTTCGAACGGCAGGAAGCACAATGACATGGTCTTTTTTGTATCCCAAGGCTGCGTTCTTCATGAAATTGAGCTGTTTGTAAACGCTAAGCGTGCCGATTATAAGTGCGATAGAAATTGAAAACTGAAAAACCACCAGCACTTTTCTGGCCGTTCCGCTTTTACTCCCCTGAAGAAGATTGCCCCGCAGACGTGAGGTGTCGAGGGAGGAAAGAAAAAATGCCGGGTAGGATCCCGAGATCAGTCCAACCACGATTACCAGTCCAAGGGCAAAAAGAATATTCTGGGGCTGGAGGAATATTCCTCCGTCGATATTTTTACCAGTGAAATCGTTGAAAGAGTTCAAGAGAAACTCCACGGCTGAAGCAGCAAAGATAAAAGCAAGGAAGGTATGCAGGCTTGCTTCGAATAGAAATTGGAGGGCTAGTTGTCGGCGGTTAGCCCCCAACACCTTTTTCAAGCCGATCTCTCGGGCTCTTCCCGCAGAACTGGCTGTTGCCAGATTCATGAAGTTGATGCAGGCCAGAAGCAGCACGAAAATAGCAATACCGGTTAATATCCGTACATAAATTATGTTACTGTTGGGGTGCATCTCATATTCGTGCTGCGATTTGAGATGGATGTCGGTCAGAGGCTGGAGGTTCAGGGTAATGTCCTGATCCCTGAAATCGAAATAATGTTCCCTGATAAACTGTGGAAAATTGGCTTCCAGGGCTTCGGGCTTCACCTTGTCGTGAAGCACAATGTACGTCCAACAAGGATTCCAAATCCAGGTGCGGGGCAGTGAGCCACCTCCAAATTGCCTGAATGTGGAAAGCGAGGCGAGTATATCAATGTTAAGATGCGTCTGTGTAGGCAGATCCCTAAAGACTCCGGTTACTTCCGCATTGAAACCTTCCTCAATGCGCAAAACCTTGCCCAATGCCGGTTCTTGGCCAAAATACCGCCGAGCTGTGGACTCCGATAAAACAAGGGTTCCCGGCCTGTCGAGTGCGGTATTGATGTCCCCTTCCAAGAAGGAAAAAGCAAAAACGTCAAAAACAGTGGAGTCGGCCATGTAAAACCATTCTTCGTTGAATTTTACAATGTCGTCTTCGTTTTTCACGTATTCGAAAAGAAGGGTGGAGACCTGAAGATCAAACAAACGACACATGGTTTTGATCATATCAGGGTAAGACTCCTGCAGTGCCTCTCCCTCGGGAAAAGAAAGAGTGGCAGCGTCCTCATTCACATTGTTGGCGTTGTAAAGGCGGTTTACCCGATAAGTGTTTTTCGCGTTTTCATGGAACTTGTCGTACTTCAGCTCATCAGTTACATAAATAATGATGAACATAAAGCTCGCCAGCCCAAGAGCCAATCCTAATACGTTAATCAGTGCATAATTAAGATGCTTATAGGCATTTCGCAGCGCCACCAGGAAGATATGTCTGAACATGGGCTTGGCAATTAGGTTGATGATGCTGGTATAAGCCTCAAAATTCCTACCAATGAATGTAATATGCTAGTAATCAAATTTATGATTTGTTTTTGCATGCCTGGGGAGGATTAAAATATGCCCTTAATCGAACGGGGGGTGTTCGCTTTCGGACATAGCAAAAGCAAAGCGGTTACAGGAAAAATCATAATATATCTTTCGAACCGGATTTTGAGATTGGGCAGGCGAAATGGTGATTGGGTAGAAACGGATAAGCTATCCCAGGTTCCGGGAGGCCATAAACCGATCGTAGATATAGAGAGATACTACAGCAAGAATTCCGATTCCCATAAGAACACCCCCGAATAACCAGGGATGATAGGTGTCCCATAGGATTTCGTTCAAGCCTGCCTCATCAGTTTTCAGGAATTTCATGGCATAAAAGAAGATCTCGTCATTCGAGAGCTTTGGGTTTTCCCCAAGTTGAGGGAGAAGTCGTTTAACCATTTCGTATTTGTCGGCCAAAAGGTTGTAGACTCCACCGGCAATAAATCCCCCGAAAAAATTACCCAGAGCAATAGGGAGGAACTGGGTGCCCATGTACAGCGCGGCTTTATCCTTGGGGGCAATCCTGCTGATATATTCCAGGATTTTCGGGGAAAAGGTCATCTCCCCGAACGAGAAAATCAGGATGGAAAAGAGCGTGAAAAAGGGATTTCGGGTAAGCACAGAGGCTGTAAGCCCAATTGCGTTAATGAGAATCCCGAAGGTCATGGATTGCAGGGGTCGGATTTTCATTATAATTGTGCTGACGATGATTTGGAATAGCACAATAAACATGGCATCCATAGCAATAATCTTTTCGGTGAGGATAATTCCGTTTTCGGTTCCTACGGCTTCAGCAAACGCCGGGGAGATTGAATGCAAGGCGTTGTAAAGCGGAGCGGTGTTCACCCATTGCTCCATAAATACCGGAAGACTGTAGAAGTATTGCCAGTATACCGTCCAGGCAGCAGAAAGGATGAGAAGAAAAACCACAAAGCGGAGGTCCTGCAAAACGATGAAGATGTTTTTGAAGACGGTGGCAAGGCTTTTCATCACGGAGTCGGAATTCATCTGTCGGCCCGGCTCGCGGAAGAAAATCAGTACTATTAGCAGGTTGACGAGGATAGCACCCGACGACATCAGAAAGACATAGTTCCAGCTTATCTCGCGGAGTTCGGAAGCCATGAGAGGGCCAATCAATCCCCCGATATTAATAATCACATAAAAAATTCCAAAACCCAGAGAAGAGTTGCTTTCATTCGTGGTGCGGGCTATTGTGGCCGAAATAATCGGTTTGAAGAGGGCTGCACCGATGGCCACATAGAAGAAAGTGACAAACACCGAGCTGAAGGAACTTACCTGTCCCATGAGATAATACCCGCTTGAAAGGATAAGGAAGGAAATAATGAGTATTTTTTTGTAACCGAACTTATCGGCGATGGCGCCGGTGATAACCGGCAGAAAGTATAGAATAGCGTTCACAATGCCCATGATCATTCCTTTCTCGACTTGTGTAAAGCCCAAGGCCCCGGTTTCGGGGGAGTTGGTAAGATAAAGGGCCAGAAGGTTAAAAATACCATAATAGGCCAGACGCTCAAAAAGCTCAAGGGTGTTGGCAGCCCAGAAGGTGCCGGGGAAGGAACGTACTGTGGATGTGAATCGGCTCATAGTGTTCTTTTATGCAAATCGGTATTGCAAATTCAGATTGGCATAAAAATACTAAGGATTTATTAGAATAAAGTCTGTATACAGGTAAAATCAAGCTAAAATGCAATTTTCAAATTCCCCAATTTTCATATTGTCTCATTTTCAAATTTTCAAATTGATTCCTTCACCACAATAACAAGATTCCAATCTTTTTTCTACCTTTCAGTCCCTTTATATATTAATCGTATTAAGCTTAATACTTATCTGATGAAAAAATTATCGCTTATTCTTGTTCTTGCAATTCTTTCATTTATGAACCTTTCAGCTCAGGTTCCAGTTCAAAAACCTTCAGATTTTTTTGGATTTATGCCGGGAAGTGATCGAAACGTCTTCGGATACGATCAGCTTATCGGATATCTGAAGCAATTGGATACAGGGTCAGACCGCTTGCTTATGAAGGAAATTGGTAAATCTCCCCTGGGAAAGAAAATGTATATTGCCTTTATTTCTGATCCTTCAAATCTTTCAAACCTGGAAGAACTGAAGTCAATAAACAAAGAGCTGGCTCTGAATGATAAACTTTCAGATCAGCAGCAGGCTGACTATATCGAAAAAGCTAAAGTTTTTGTGCTTTCAACCATGTCAATGCACTCCACTGAAGTTGCTCCGGCACAGGCGGTTCCACTTATGGCGTATGATTTATGTACCACCACCGATCCTCTCAAATTGAAATGGATGTCTGAAGTTGTATTGATGATTGTACCAAACCATAACCCCGATGGAATGGATATGATAATCGATTATTACAACAAGAACAAAGGAACGAAATACGAGGGAGCCGATATGCCGGGGGTATATCATAAGTATGTAGGTCACGATAACAACCGCGATTTTGTAATATTAAGTCAGGAAGACACAAAAGCAATTGCCAGAATCTACAATCTGGATTGGTTTCCTCAGGTGTTTGTAGAGAAGCACCAGATGGGATCAACTGGTCCCAGGTATTTTGTTCCGCCAAACCATGACCCTATTGCCGAAAATATAGATGAAGGAATATGGACTATGGCTGGAATCTTTGGCTCTAATCTGATAAATGATATGACAGCAAACGGATGCGCCGGTGTTTCCCAACATTATTTGTTCGATGATTACTGGCCGGGATCCACTGAAACCTGTATTTGGAAAAACCTAATTGGTTTCCTTACCGAAGCTGCGAGCGTTAAAATCGCCTCTCCGATATATATTGAGCCTACCGAACTCAAGGTAGGAGGGAAGGGCCTTTCAGAATACAAAAAGAGTGTCAACATGCCTCTTCCATGGGAGGGAGGATGGTGGAGACTGAGCGATATTGTAAAATATGAGGTCGTTTCCATGGAATCCATTCTCAAGACGGCATACAACCATCGCCTCGAGATTCTGAAATTCCGGAATGACATCTGTCGGAAGCAGGTTTTGCTCGGTAAAACCACTCCCCCGTATTATTATATTATGCCTGCTTCTCAGAACGATCCGGGCGAGCTTGTGTATATTGTTAATTTGATGAAGGAGCATGGAATCAATGTTTACCGGCTCAAAGAGAATGTACTGGCTGGCAACCTGGCGTTTTCGGCCGGTGATGTGATTATACCTCTGGCTCAGCCTTTCAGGGCATTTATTAAAGAAGTGATGGAAAAACAGGTCTATCCCGTGCGTCATTATACTCCCGGTGGAGAAGTAATCAAACCTTATGATATTGCCAGTTGGTCCTTACCCCTTCACAATGGGGTTAAATCCTTTGAAATCAAGGAACTTATTGAAGGGATGGACAATAATATGGAAGAAATAAAAGGGGTGTTTACCATGAATACAGATCCCGGAAAACATCCTTTTCTTGGATTGCCGGTAACATCGAACGAAAGTTTTAAGCATGCCTTTAAGGTAGCATCCAGGGGCTCTTCTGTCTGGCGAACCAAAACCGATGTGCTTGTCAATGGTAAAAATTTGCCAGCCGGAAGCTTTATCATCGAAACCCCTGCTGATGAAAAAGCACGCAAAGTTCTGCTTGAATCAATGACCATTACTCCTATTGGAATGGATTCGAAGAACGATGCAGTTGCCTTAGAAATTCCGTCAATAGCTGTTATGGAATCATGGTTTCATGATATGGATGCAGGATGGTTGAGGTTTGTATTGGATTCTTACTACATTCCCTATAAAGTGCTGCGTCCGGCAGATATATTGACAGAGGACCTGTCCAAATTGGACCTTATTATTTTTCCCGATGAGAACAAAACGATTCTGATGGAAGGCAAAATGAAAAGAGGGGAGTCGTATTATGTGGCATCTTATGATCCTGAGTATACAAAAGGAATGGGAAAGGAAGGCCTGGGAAAATTATTCAAATATTTAAACGATGGCGGCAAGATACTAGCATGGGGCGAATCGGTTAGCCTTTTTGAGGGTTACCAGACCATACAGATCGATAAGGAAACGAAGGAGGAATTTCAACTTCCGTTCACAGATCTTTCTGATAACTTGCAAAAGGCAGGAGTTTATTTCCCTGGTTCACTTGTTAGAATGAAGCTTAACGGCGATTCTCCCGTTACACTTGGTATGCCTTCTGAAACAGCTGTTTTTTATCGTGGGAAACCTGCGTTCGCGACCTCAATTCCGGTCTTCGACCTCGACCGGCGTGTTTTAGGCATTATTCCAGAAGATAATATTCTGCTTAGCGGATATGCTGAAAATGAAGAGAAGCTGGCAAATACTCCGATCCTGATCTGGCTGAAGAAGGGAAAAGGTCAGATGGTGCTCATGGGATTCAGTCCGCAGTTCAGGGCATCAACCCATACAACTTATAAGTTGTTGTTTAATTCCATACTTCTGTAATTGGAGGTGCGGTTGAGTTTTTTAACGGGGGATTTTAAATTATCTGTTTGACTTAAAAAATACAGGTATTACCTGGTGGACCAGAGTTAATTGAGAGCACTGCAAATAATCTGATAGAAATACTATTTTTACGGAATGAACGAATGGCTCATTTATTTATGAACAGAACGAAACAAAAACCAAATAGAATATGAAACCAACACAATCAAGAAGAGATTTCATTCGCATGTCTGCAGCAGGCGTAGCAGGAGCTGTTATACTCACGCAATACGGCTGCATTCCTAAAGCCGGCAGTACTGAAAAAGCTGCTGTTGTTGACCCGAAGTCATTTGGTCTGGGCTTGCAACTTTATACTATTCGCGACGCTATGGCCGCAGATGTTCCGGGATCGCTCAAAAAGGTCTCGGAAATAGGATACCAGCAACTGGAACTTGCAGGCTATGCCAATGGCAAGTTTTATGGATACGACCCCGTGGAGTTCAGAAAATTGGTAGAAGGTCTGGGAATGGAGATTCTCAGCAGCCACACCCAGGTGGAAGCTCAGGGGATTACCCTCGAAAACGCAACAAAAATGGCCGAAGATCACGCGAAGCTGGGTGTGAAATACTGCATTCAGCCCTGGGTTGTTGAAGAAGCAAGGACAAGTATTGCCAGTTACCAGAAAATGGCTGCCGACTGGAACAAAGTAGGAGAGATCATGAAAACATATGATATCCAATTTGGCTATCACAATCATAATTTCGAGTTCGATACTATAGAAGGCAAGGTTCCCTATTACGATGTGTTTATGGTTGAACTGGATCCCTCTTTGGTTACAATGGAGATCGACCTGTTCTGGGTAACCAAAGCAGGACAAAATCCCGTTGAGATGTTTAACAGATATCCCGGCAGATTCCAACTATTCCACATGAAAGATATGTTTACCCGCGAAGAACCTTTCTTTCATACCAACACAAAAGATTTCGCTCCGGTTGGTGAAGGTTTTATAGATTTTAAAGCGATTTTGGCAGCAAAAGAAACTGCAGGAATGAAATATATGATTGTTGAGCAGGATCGCACTGAAGATGGGAAACCATTTGAGGCGATTCAGAAAAGCATGACAAATTTAACCACTAAAATTCTTGCCTGATCGATTTTGTTAACTCGAGAATCCTTCAGTGTTGAGAATAATAAAATGTAATAAACCAATGCCTTGACATCAGTGAAATCCAGTCAGGGCATTGGCTATTTGAAGGGCAAGCTTTTATTTATAATGATGCAAGTGCCTTATCGTAATCAGGCTCCTGAGTGATTTCAGGTACCTGTTCTGTATAGATTACCTTCTTGTTTTCGTCAATTATTACAACTGCCCTTGATAGCAATCCGGCCAAAGGTCCATCGTTGATGGTCACTCCGTAATTCTTGCCAAACTCCGGGGAGCGGAACACGGAAGCTGAAACAACGTTAGTGAGTCCTTCCGCACCGCAAAAACGGCTGTGGGCAAAAGGAAGATCCATAGATACGCACAATACCACGGTGTTCTTCATATTCTGGGCTTTTGCATTAAACTGGCGTACAGATGCAGCACAGGTTCCGGTGTCGATGCTTGGAAATATATTCAGGACCACGCGCTTTCCAGCGTAATCGGATAATTGTGTCTCGGAAAGATCTGTTTTGGTTATTTTAAACTCGGGAGCTGCTGTTCCTTTGACAGGAAGGTTTCCGATAGTTTTTACGGGATTGCCTTTTAATGTAATGTTTGCCATTTTTTTAGTTTTTGTTATTTTAAGTCATTAAACAATTTTTCAGGCCTATTGTTCGATTAATTGCTCTCAGGTCTTCCTCTCATAAAACCATGCCGTCTTGGTTTCCAGGTCGTCAAATGTGTAAAGTTCTCTATCTCTGTTTTCTCTGAAAAAGCTTAGCATGGCGAAATCGCCGATACACATAATGTTATGAAGCAGCAGCATTGTTAGGATTGCGAGCCTCAGCTCAATGCCCCCAAATATAATAAAGGGAATCGAGGCAATATTGATGATTGCAAAAGGGAACAGGGCAATCAGATTGAAGCCTTTTCTTCCGGCGACAAAATTCTCAGCTGTGGCATAGAAAATCATCTGTTTGAAATCAGCACCGAATTTAATTTTTCTTGCTCCGATTAACAAAAAGGCCAGAGCGTGCAATCCTTCGTGAAAGGGAATGATGATAATACTCCCGGCCAGCGTTCCCCATCCGAAGTAAACCATGAAGGAATTGAAGGTTAAGGTTTCTTCCGCAAAACCATTTATGGATAGGGCTGCAAGAAAGCCGATGAGGATTGTGTTGATGAAATAGTAGAACAGAGTATAAGCGTTCCGGAGTCTGATATGCTCCAGCACAAAGAAGATGATTTCATCGAACCTAAGCTCTTTTACCGGACGATAGTTTCCACTCTCCTTAACCTCTGCTACGCTAAGTTTCTTGGATTTCATTTTTCGGCTTATTTATCCTTTATTACGTAGTCGTAGGTAGAAGCATTTTGAGCCATCCTGAAATACTGATTTGCAACGGAGAGGTTTTTCTTGTGGCGGTGGTACCTTCCAAGGCCCATCCATGCCAGTGCATTGTAGGGGGATCCGGCAGCCCCATATTTCTCTGAAAGCTTAAGGGTTTTGGTGTATTCGGCAAAAGCCAACTCATAGTCCAGCCGGTATTTTTCCGCCAGCATCCCTTTATACAAGTGAAATTCCATTTTGGCAAAATCACCCGGAAGTTTCGAAAGGTTATTCACCACAATTTCTGCCATTGCATATTGTTTTGAAAAAATCAATATCTCCGCATATTTTCCTACATATACAGGATTTCTTGGAAATTCCCTGTAAAGCCCGGATGCATAAACGGATGCTTTCGAGGGATTTGATTCATACGACAGGTAAAGATGTGTAAGAAAGCTGCGCGCCTCGTTTTTCACATAAATAGCGTTTTCGGCGCAATATTGGAGCTGAAGCAAGCCCTCTTTTTTGTTCCCCGCATGAAACAGCAGCACAATGGGTTTATAGGCAGGGTGTTTTTCGGGGTAGGCTTCAATATAATAGTTGTAAAGCCCTGTAGTGAAATAGAATTCGTTGAACTGGTCTTTAAGTTCCATTCCTCGAATTGTTTGTCGGTAAAGGGAATTGAGATAGGGGAACACTTTGCCCGGCTTTTCGTTATCAGCCCAATACTGAGAATACAAGGCTCTTGCAAAGAGGTCGAAAAACAAGCCTTCAAGACTTTCCGGGTCTTTTTCGAGCATTTGCTTTCCTTTCTCCGTTGTTTCTTCCAAAAGAGCAAGAAAAGTCTCCGACTTTGGGTGTGTGGGTGTAAGGGGGAAGTTTTCCCAAAAAATATTCAGTGCTTCCAAAAATAAAATCACTGGGTGGTTGGGAATCTCCTTTTTAAGCTCATTCAAAACTCCACGGGCTTTGGTGAAATCGGTGCTGTAGGTATAATGAAGCTCAGCCTTAATTTTTTCGAGAAGCTCGGGGTGTTCCAGCAATCGGATCTGGCTATTGCCAATTTGGGTAAGGAATGAAAAGACTAGCAAGATCCAGATTTTTTTCATGGTGGGAGCTGAAAGTTAAGAATGTTCAAAAATACGCATTTCTATTGTTATCTCAAGGGGATTGGTTTACAATGGCCTTAGCTTTTCATAACTCCAAGACTATCCATTGTGCTTTTTCCCTATCCTTAAAATTACTAATTTAGCCATCTGAACCAAATTATAAAATGATACAGATAGACAACAAACTGGTGAGCCTGGATCTTTTTGAGAAGAAGTTCGTTTGCAACCTCGATGCCTGCAAAGGTGCATGTTGTGTGCATGGAGACGCAGGAGCACCTTTGGAGGAGGATGAGCGGGGGATTCTGGAAGACGAGTATGACAATTTCAAAGATATGCTTTCCCCACAGGGAAGAAACGCCGTTGAAAAAGAAGGCAAATGGGTAGCCGATGGGGATGGCGACTGGGTGACGCCCTTAAATAATGGTAAAGAATGTGCCTATACTGTTTTTGAGAATGGAATTGCCAAATGCGGAATTGAGATGGCCTGGATGAAGGGAATGACAAGTTTTCACAAGCCGGTTTCCTGTCATTTGTATCCTATCCGAATAACCAAGCTCGGCAGTCATATAGCCTTAAATTATCATTCCTGGATTATCTGCCAGCCTGCTCTCATATTGGGCCAAAAGACCGGTATTCCTGTATATCGGTTTCTGAAAGATCCTATCATCAGGGCTTTTGGCCAGGACTTTTATAACGAGATGGATGTAGTAAATCAGGCGCTGAAAAACCAAAACGGAGCCGAAAAGGGTGAGGGCTGATTGTTATATTTGTCGCCTCTGCTTCTTAACATGACTGCCGACTTAGAATTTGCTTCCTATTTCCCTAATTTTGCAATCTAAATTAAAACCATAAAAGATGAGTGTATATAAATCGTATATCGAAGGGAACAAAGACAGGTTTCTTGAGGAGTTGTTTGGTCTGATACGCATTCCTTCAGTTAGTGCAAAGCCGGAGAACAATCTCGATATGATCAAAGCCGCTGAGTACATTAAATCAGGACTTTTAGCCGCTGGTGCTGATAAAGCAGAACTGAAACCTACCAAAGGCTTTCCGGTTGTATATGCCGAAAAAATTATTGATGCCTCCAAGCCAACGGTTTTGGTTTACGGACATTATGACGTGCAGCCCGCAGAGCCACTCGATCTCTGGAAATCGCCTCCCTTTGAGCCTGAGGTGAGAGAGGGTAAAATTTTTGCCCGTGGTGCCGACGACGACAAAGGTCAGATGTTTATGCATGTGAAAGCCTTCGAGATAATGAATCAGACGGGCACTTTGCCTTGTAATGTAAAATTCATGATCGAAGGGGAGGAGGAGATTGGTTCCCCCAGCCTTAAAGAATTCTGCAAAGAGAACAAAGAACTTCTCAAAGCCGACATCATCCTTATTTCAGATACCACGATGATTGCAAGCGATATACCTTCTATTACCGTTGGCTTGCGAGGCTTAAGTTATTTTCAGGTTGAGGTAACAGGACCCAACCGCGACCTGCACTCGGGACTTTACGGGGGAGCAGTTGCAAATCCTGCCAATGTTCTTTCCAAAATGATAGCTTCGCTTACCGACCAGAACAACAAGATAACGATTCCCGCTTTTTACGATGATGTGATTGAGGTAAGTGATGAGGAACGCAAAGAGATGGCCAAGGCTCCTTTTAATC
>JFJP01007491.1_pt1 | contig 13449 bp, 14 predicted proteins | sample 431651 | NCBI WGS metagenome assembly JFJP01 (sample SAMN02602958, study PRJNA72255) | Microbial mat metagenome, whole genome shotgun sequencing project. | biome: fresh water; feature: sink hole; material: water; isolation source: purple microbial (photo- and chemosynthetic) mats found in...
GGGGTGCCTGCCGGGGTCTGGGCGGTGAGCCGGTAGCCGGCACCGCGCACCGTCTCGACCATGCTTGCGGCTTCGCCCAACGATTCCCTCAAACGCTTCACATGCACATCCACAGTCCGCTCCTCGATGAAGACATGGTCGCCCCATATCTTGTCGAGCAGCGTACCACGGGTGTGCACGCGCTCAGCGTGTTTCATGAGGTAGTGCAAGAGTTTGAACTCGGTCGGCCCCACCTTCAATTCGTTGCCCCGAAAGCCCACCCGGTAGGTGGCTGCGTCCAGTGTGAGCAGACCCACCTGCACCGAGTCGTTGACGATCTCGGGCGCGCGTCGGCGCAGTACCGCGCGGATGCGAGCCAGCAGTTCCTGGGTGGAGAACGGCTTGGTGATGTAGTCGTCTGCTCCGGCATCAAGCCCCTGCACCTTGTCGGACTCGTCGCTGCGCGCGGTCAGCATGAGGATGGGCACTGCCTTGGTTCGCTCGTGCTTGCGCCATTTGCGCGCCAGCGAAGCGCCGCTTTCGCCGGGCAACATCCAGTCGAGGAGGATCACATCGGGTAACACTGCGTCCACCTCGCGCTGGGCAGCAGCACCGTCAAACACCACGATGGGCGCGAAGCCGTTGTGCCGCAGATTGACCGCAATCAGCTCGGCAATGTCGGGCTCGTCCTCCACCACGAGAACGCGGGGCAGCTTTCTCATCCGGCTGCCGACTCCACTTTTTCCATGGGGCTGTGGCGCACGTCCTCGCCCTTGACGATAAAGATGATCTGCTCGGCAATGTTCTTGGCGTGGTCACCCACCCGCTCGATCGACTTGGCGAGGAACATCAGGTCGAGACTGGCAGAGATGGTGCGCGGGTCTTCCATCATGTAGGTGATGAGCTTGCGCATGAATCCGTTGTATTCGTCATCGATCTGGTCGTCCGACTTGATGATGGACACCGCCATGGAGGTGTCCAGACGCGCGAAGGCGTCAAGCGTCTGGCGCAACATGCCGGCAGCCAGATCGGCCGCCACGCGCAGCTCCGAGCTCGGCAAGTTGCGCGGCGATCCGCTGTCAATAATCGACTTCACCATGCGCGCCATGCGCGCCACTTCGTCGCCTGCGCGCTCCAGGTTTTGCGTGGCACGAGAAATAGCCATCAGAAAACGCAAATCGCGCGCGGTAGGCTGACGCCGGCCGATGGTGGAAATGATGGCCTGATCGATCAGAACCTCGAACTGGTTGATGCGGGCTTCGTTTTCCAGCACCTGATCGGCCGCCTCGCGGCTCATGTGCACCATCGAATAGACGGCCTGATGCAGCTGCGATTCGACCAAACCGCCCATCTCCAGCACGCTGCTGGAGATGGTGTTGAGTTCAGCGTCGAACTGACTCGAGATGTGTTTGTCGGACATGTCAACCAAACCTTCCTGTGATGTAGTCTTCTGTGGCGGTCTTGCTGGGCTTGAAAAATATCTGCTCAGTGGCGCCAAATTCGATGAGTTCACCCAGGTACATGTAGGCGGTGAAATCGCTGCAACGCGCTGCCTGCTGCATGTTGTGGGTGACGATGGCAATCGTGTAGTCCTGCTTCAACTCGTGCACCAGCTCTTCGACCTTGCCGGTGGAGATCGGGTCGAGCGCCGAGGTGGGTTCGTCGAGCAGCAACACCGAAGGCTTCACCGCCACGCTGCGCGCGATGCACAGGCGCTGTTGCTGGCCACCAGAAAGGCTCATGCCGTTCTGACCCAGCTTGTCCTTGACCTCGTTCCACAAAGCCGCCTTGGACAGCGCCCATTCCACGCGGTCGTCCATTTCCCCCTTGCTCAGGTTCTCGTACAGCTTCACCCCGAAGGCGATGTTGTCGTAGATCGTCATGGGAAAGGGCGTGGGCTTCTGGAACACCATGCCGATGCGGGCGCGCAAGAGGTTCAGATCCTGCTTGGGGTCCAGAATATTCTGGCCGTAGAAGTTGATCTCGCCTTCGGCGCGCTGCCCGGGGTACAGGCTGTACATGCGGTTGAGGGTCCGCAACAGGGTCGATTTGCCGCAGCCAGACGGGCCAATGAAGGCGGTGACCTTGCGCTCTGCAATGTTCATGTTGACATCTTTGAGGCCCTGGAACTTGCCGTAAAAAAAATTCAGGTTTCGCACTTCCAGTGCGCTCTTTAGCTCGGTTGCGGTGGCTGTCATGGTGTGTTCCAGATTCGTTGGAGTGGGTGCTCAGGCGCGGACTTTGTCGCGGAAGAAAACGCGGGCCAGGATGTTGAGCGCCAGCACGGTCAGCGTGATCAACAGGGCGCCGCCCCAGGCCAGGTTGACCCAGTTGTCGTAAGGGCTCATGGCAAACTGGAAGATCACGACCGGCAGGTTGGCCATGGGACCGCCCATGTCGGAGCTGAAGAACTGGTTGTTCAGCGCGGTGAACAGCAGCGGCGCTGTTTCGCCGCTGATGCGGGCAACCGCCAGCAGCAAGCCGGTGACCACACCGCTCTTGGCAGCGCGCAGGCTTACCAGCGTGGCCACCTTCCAGCGCGGCGCACCCAGCGCAAACGCGGCTTCACGCAGGCTGCCAGGCACCAGGCGCAGCATGTTTTCGGTGGTGCGCATGACCACCGGCACCGCAATCAGCGACAGCGCCAAGCTGCCGGCATAGCCCGAAAAGTTGCCCACCGTGGCCACCGCGATCGCATACACGAACAGACCGAGCACGATGGAAGGCGGTCTTGCTGGAGTCGCCGTATTCCGTGAGGTAGACGCCGGCAAGGATGCCGATCGGCGTGGACACCAGCACCGCCAGGCCCACGATCATCAGGCTGCCGACGATGGCGTTTCGCAAGCCACCGCCTTCGGAGCCGGGCGCTGGCGTGTCTTTGGTGAACAGGCTGAGTTCCAGGGCAGCGAAGCCGTTGGTAAACAGCACGAACAGGATGGACAGCAGCGCAATGAGGCCGAGCGTCATCGCGGTCATGGACAGCGTGAGGCCCACCAGATTGGTGCGGCGTCTGCGAGTGTAGAGGGGGGTTTCGGCCATGTTCATCAGAAGATCCTGGTGTAGAAGGGCTGCAATGCGCGGGCCGGCTTAGGTGCCCTTGGCCCGCTCGGCGCGCAAGATCAGCAGCTTGGCGGCTGACAACACCACAAACGTAATCAGAAACAGCACAAAGGCCAGCGCGCCAAGGTCGATGCGATTGAAGTACCCGGCGAGAACAGCGAGGTGGGCATGCGGTTGGCGTTGCCGATGACAAACGTCACGGCCATGGTTTCACCCAGCGCCCGACCCAGGCCCAGCATGATCCCGCCGATCACGCCCTTTTGCGTGTAGGGCAACACCACCCGGCCAACCACCTCCCAGGTGGTGCAACCCAGGCCATAGGCCGATTCGCGCAGGATGGGCGGCGTGATCTCGAACACATCACGCATCACGGCGGCGATGAACGGCAACACCATGAAGGCCAAAATGAAACCAGCAGCCATGATGCCGAGGCCGTTGGTGGCACCACCAAACAACCAGCCCACCAGGGGCATGCCGCCGAGCACGGCTTGCAGCGGCACCTGAAGGAAGTCAGCGTACAGCGGCGCGAACACGAACAAACCAAACATGCCATAAATGATCGAAGGCACGGCCGCCAGCAACTCAATGGCGGTACCGAGCGGGCGCCGAAGCCAGACTGGGCAGGTTTCTGTGAGAAAAATCGCAATGCCGAAAGCCAGGGGCACCGCCAGCAGCAGCGCAATACCGGCACTGACTACTGTGCCGGTAATGGAAATCGCTGCGCCAAATTCTTCATTGATGACATCCCATTCCACATACCAGAGGAAATGGGCGCCAAACTTGGCGAACGTGGGCCAAGCGTTGATGAACAGGGAAACGATGATTCCAACCAGCGCAAACAAAACCAGCAGGGAAAACGACTGCGTCACCCGATGGAAAAGCACGTCCTGGAAACGCTGTCGCTTGGCCACAGCCACCATGCTTGGGCTCGGGAGCTCGTTGGGAATGGATTTTTTGGATGAGGTCATGGTCGCAGAGATGGACATGGAGTCGCCCTTGAATGGTGGCACAGGACGCTCAGGCCCCTGCGCTCGCACCGCCGATCCGCGATGGGGCGGACGGCGGTGGAAGGCATCAGCGTATCGGGCTTGCCGTTACTTGATGTTGATCTGCGTGAAAACGCGCTCGCGGATCTGCTTGGTCAACACGTCAGGCAGGGGCACGTAGTCCAGCTCGAGCGCCATCTGCTTGCCGTTCTTGAAGGCCCAGTCGAAAAACTTGAGCACCTCAGCCGATTGCGCCTTGTCGGCGGGCTCTTTGTACATCAGGATGAACGAAGCCGTGGTCACCGGGTAAGCGTTGGCGCCGGGCTGGTTCACGATGGACAGGCCCATGCCTGGCACGCTGAACCAGTCGGCACCGGCGGCGGCAGCGCCGAAGGTGTCGTCACCTGGCATCACGAACTTGCCATCGCGGTTTTGCAGGGCCATCACCGCAATGTCGTTCTTCTTGGCGTATGCGTATTCCACATAGCCCAGCGAACCCCGGGTACGGCTCACATTGGCGGCCACGCCTTCGTTGCCCTTGCCACCCACCGAGGTGGGCGCTGGCCACTTCACGGCAGCGCCGCGGCCCACGGTGTCCAGCCACTCTTTGCTGACGGTGGACAGGTAGTCGGTCCAGTTGAAGGTGGTACCCGAGCCGTCAGCGCGGTGCACGATGGTGATGGCTATGTTGGGCAGGTTCTTGCCCGGGTTCAATGCGGCCAGCTTGGGGTCGTTCCAGCGGCTGATCTTGCCCATGAACATTTCGGCCAGCACCGGGCCGGTCACGCGCAGCTCGCCCTTGCCGAAGCCCTCAAGGTTGAACACAGGAACCGTGCCACCGATGATGGCGGGGAACTGGACCATGCCGTCACGATCGAGCTCTTCGCCCTTGACCGGCGCGTCCGTCGCACCGAAGGCCACGGTCTTGGCACGAATCTGGCGGATACCGCCGGAAGAACCGATCGACTGGTAGTTCAGTCCAATGCCGGTTTCTTTTTTGTAGGCCTCAGCCCACTTGGCGTAAATCGGGAAGGGGAAGGTGGCGCCAGCGCCAGTAATGTCTGCAGCCAGCGCATTGCCAGCGGCCAGCGTAGCGAACGCGGCAGCAGCCACGGTCTTGAGAAGTGTGCGTTTGGTGATCATCAGATTTCTCGCGTTAGGTGAAAAAGCTCACCGATGCAAATGTAGGCAGCCTGTGTGACAGCTTTGTGACAGTCACAAATGCCGAGCTACCCACAGCCGCCTCGGGCTACCGGGTTTTGTCGGGTGGGACCACAGACCAACCTTGAAATCAGCTGCGCCATCGCCTCCACATCCTCCGCAAACATCTGGCCCCGCTCGGCCAGCAACAGGCGGCCGTCTCGCCCCCGCAACAGGGTGATGGGCAGGCCTTTGGGTTTGGGGAAGGTCTTGCGCCACACGGCGGTGGTCCAGGCTGCGGGAAAGGTGTAGCCCTTGGCTGCCAGGTAGGCCCGGGCATCCTGCGCCTGGCGGTCCACCGACAAAGCCAGCATCTGCAGACCCCGACCCCGCTGAGACCGCCACAGCTGCTCCATGCTGGGGCTTTGCAGCGCGCAAAACGGGCAGGTGCTGGACCACCAGTACACCAGCAGCGGCTGGCCGGCGCTGGCAGCGGGCTCGTACACGCTGCCGTCCAGCCGCTCGATGCGAGGCAAGGCCAGCGCCGACCCCAATGCGGGCATGGGCGGCGCCTGGGCTTCTTCGGCCGCGGCAGAAACCGGCTGGGCCGGCAACACGCCGGGCAAGGACCCGAGCAGGCCAGCGGCACCCGTGCCCAGCATCCAGCGGCGGCGCGACCAGCCGGCGGCGGCAGCAGTGCGCTCGTCGACCAGCGATGTGGCAAGGGATGGCGAATGCATGCCGGACTCCAAGAAAGTTGAACGACCGTGCGGACGGCGGAAGCGCTGGTACGGCTGCCCTGACACGGGGAACGGGCAACACGCGGCCCCGAGTGTGGGCGCGATCTCGCGGGCCTCGGGTGACTGATTTTGCTCAAGACCGCTGGGTGGCGCCATGCCAAAAGTGCCGAAAGCACCACGGTCATGCGTCACAATCGGCCCGTCTCCACCCAACCGCCCGCGGCGTATGCGGCGCCTGGAGCCTGTCGGACTGGGCGTGACAAGCTGCTGAGAAGCCGACCCATGCGGTCCGTTTGCAGCCAACGCGCCCCGAGTCCAGCAGGCTTTCTGTGTGGTGTTTGATGCCGTGTGGAACACGAAACCGCGGGTTTGGGGTCATGGCGGGGTTGCAAGTTCGCTCGATGCCGCCCGGCATCAATGTGATGGGTGCCCTGCCCTAACCCAGCATCCGCCGTTTCTTCCCGAGTCATCAAGCGCCGAACAACACACCAGGGCGCCCAGACGTCACTGACGCACCAACCGATGCAAAACGGAACCCTTCTTGCTGCTGTCGACCTCGGCTCCAACAGCTTTCGCCTGGAAATCGGTCGCTACCAGGGCGGCCACATAGAACGCATCGAGTACCTGAAGGAAACGGTTCGGCAGGGCGCGGGTCTGGACGAAAACAAGATGCTCACCGCCGCCGCCATGCAACGCGGCTGGGATTGCCTGGCGCGTTTTGCCGAGCGACTGCATGGTTTCAAAAAGCAGCAGGTGCGCGCAGTCGCCACCCAGACCCTGCGCGAAGCGAAGAACCGCGACGAGTTCCTGCAGCGCGCCCAAAGCATTCTGGGTTTTCCGATCGAGGTGATCGCTGGCCAGGAAGAAGCTCGACTGATCTACCAGGGCGTGTCTCGTCTGCTGCCGCAGTCCGACGAAAAGCGACTGGTGGTCGACATCGGCGGGCGATCTACAGAAATGATTCTGGGCCAGGGCTACCAGGCGGGTGCCATGGAGTCGTACCGGCTTGGCAGCGTGGCCTGGTCGAGCAAGTACTTTGCGCAGGGCGATCTCACCGCCCAGGCATTCAAGACTGCCGAGGTCGCAGCCAAAGCGGTGCTGGACCAGGCACTGGACCGGTTTCCGCCGTCGCAATGGTCGGTGGCCTACGGCTCGTCGGGCACGGTGGGGGCGGTGGCCGAGGTGCTGAGCGCCAACGGCTGGGCCACTGGCGTGATCACCCGATCGGGGCTGGACTGGCTGGTGGACCGCCTGATCAAGGCGCGTCATGTCGATCTGCTGCGCTTGGACGGCATGAAAGACGACCGCCGGCCGGTGCTCGGTGGCGGCGTGGCGGTGTTGCACGCCATCTTTGATCTGTTCGACATTCAGCAGATGCTGCCCGCCCAGGGCGCGCTGCGCCAGGGCGCGCTGTACGACCTGATTGATCGCGATTCCGAAGGCGGCGACGTGCGAGAACGCACCGTGCGCTGGCTGGCGAGCCGGTTTTCCGCTGACGAGGCGCAGGCGCAGCGGGTGAGCACGGTGGCCACCACCCTGTTTTCGCAGGTGGCAGCGGTCGACCCACTCAACGCGCGTTACTCACAGAAGCTGGCCTGGGCCGCGCGGCTGCACGAGATCGGCACCCACATTTCGCACGACCGCTCGTACCACCACGGCGCCTACATCCTCAGCAACGTGGATGCACCCGGCTTCTCGATTTACGAACTTCAGCGAATGAGCCAGTTGGTGCTCGGCCAGCGCGGCAAACTCAAGAAACTGGAAGCATCGCTGGGTGACGAGTTGTTTGCCAAACAGATGCTGTGCCTGCGGCTGGCGGTGCTGCTGTGCCACGCGCGGCAGATGCCGGAGTTCGAATTGGTGCAACTGGGCTACCGTTCTGGCGCCTTCAAACTGACCACCAGCGCCGGCTGGGCGCGGCGGTTTCCGCAGTCGGCCTGGCTGATTGGCGAAGAGGTGCTGGCCTGGCAGAAAACAAGCTGGAAATTCAGCGCAGACATCCGTTGAAACGCCGCGCTGACGCTGACGCCGTCAACGATTTGTCACGGTTTGGTCATGGATTATTCACGAACTTGTCACGCCAAAGTCACCAGATTGAAAACCGTATATACGGTTTAAAATTTCAGTCTTTCTGACCAACGGAGTACCGCCATGAACGCAGCCAAACCCAAGTCGCCGACCAAAAAGCCCAAGCTGGTTCGCGACAGTTTCAGCATCCCCAAGACCGAGTACGCCGCCATCGACGCACTCAAGGCGCGTGCCGTGTCACTCGGCACCACGGTCAAGAAAAGCGAGCTGCTGCGTGCTGGCCTGATGGCGTTGCAGGGTATGGGTGATGCGGCCTACCAGCGAGCGCTGGCAGCGGTGCCCACACTCAAAACGGGGCGTCCTGCCGCGGCCGCAGAGGCCAAGGTGGTGGTGGCGCGGCCAGCACCCGTCCGCCGCCGTGCAGTGCGAAAAGTGGCGGCGAAAACTGCGGTTGCTGCCGTCGTTGAAAATGCTACGCAAGAGCCTGCGAAGACCGCCGCCGCGCCGGCGGCAGTCAAGCGCACCGTGGCCAAGAAGACCGCTGCGCTGGGCTGAAACCGGGTCGTCTCACAGCAACTCGGGCGTCTGTACGGTGAGCAGCACGGTCTGAAGCGAACCCTGGCGCTCGCGTTGGTGCAGCCACCACACAGCGCCCTTCTTCACCGCGCAATCCGCCTGCGCCAGACCCAGAAGCTGGGCAACCACCTGACCCAGCGTGGGTTGATGCCCGACCACCAGCACCGGCGCTCGGGCGTGCGGCCATTGCGCGAGCGCCAGCAGCGCCAGTGGGTCGGCGCCGGGCGCGAGTTCGTCGCGCAGCTTGTACTTGCGACCCAGTGCTTGCACGGTCTGCTCGGTTCGTTGCGCCGGACTGCAGAGAATTCGCGTGCCTGTGGGCAGCTGGCGGTCCAGCCAGGCGGACATGCGTACCGCGTGTTTTTCACCCCGCGGGGTGAGACGGCGCGCAAGATCCAGCGGGTCACCCTGCTGGCCCGACAGCGGCTCGGGGTGCTCCTGGGCTTCCGCATGGCGCCAGAGAATCAGGTCCATGGCCGCCCTTTCAGCCCTTGCTGCCGTAGCGGGTCATTAACGTGGCCTGGGCAGACGGTGCGTCGCCCCGGCGCCCTTTGCGCGATCGGCGGCGCGCAGGTAGGTGCCATCGGGCTGGAGCAGCCAGGCGTCGCGCGTGTCGTTCAGGTAGGGTGTCAGACATTCGTCGACGACGCGGTGCCGCAAGGCTGGATCGGTGACTGGCCATGCCAGTTCGATGCGGCGCAGCATGTTGCGATTCATCCAGTCGGCGCTGGAGAGCCACACCTCTTCTTGCCCGTTGACGCGGAAGCAAAACACGCGCGAGTGCTCCAGCAGGCGCCCGATCACCGAACGCACCCGAATGTTGTCGGTGATGCCTGGCACCTGGGCAGGCAGGATGCAGGCGCCGCGCACGATCAGGTCGATCTTCACGCCCTGCTGCGAAGCATGGGCCAGCGCCCGCGCGAGCGGTTCGTCGGTCAGCGCGTTCATCTTCAGGATGATGCGAGCTTCCTGCCCGGCTCTGGCCGCTGCGCTGGAAAGGGGCGAGCAGCACCTTGTTGAGCCGGGGCAGGCGGTTCTGACTGGCCAGGTGCAGGAACACCTGATCGAGGTCGGCGGTGAGGGCCTCGTCGGCGGTGAGGTAGCTCAAATCGGTGTAGAGACGGGCGGTGTTCGCGTTGTAGTTGCCGGTGGACAGGTGACCATATCGGCGCAACTGACCGTCTTCGCGCCGGGTGATCAGCAGCATCTTGGCGTGGGTCTTGAGCCCGACCACGCCGTAAACCACCTGCGCGCCCACCGACTCCAGCCGCTCGGCGTAACTGATGTTGGCCTCTTCGTCAAAACGGGCCTTGAGCTCCACCACCGCAGTCACTTCCTTGCCGCGGCGGACCGCCTCACGCAGCAACTCCATGAGTTCAGACTTGGCCCCGGCGCGGTAAATCGTCTGCTTGATCGCCAGCACATCGGGATCTGCCACCGCCTCGCGCAGCAAAGCCAGCACCGCGTCAAAACTCTCAAACGGCTGGTGAATCAGCACGTCTCCCTGGCGCAAGCGATCAAAGAACGACTGGCCCGGCGTGAGCTGCGCCGGCCAGCCCGCCTGGTAGCGATCGAAGCGCAGCGCGGGCGCGTCCACCTGGTCGATCAGCTGGTTCAGGCGCACCAGGTTCACCGGCCCAGGCACGCGGTACAACGCCTCAGCAGGCAGCTCGAACTGGGCGAGCAGGAAATTCGACAAATGCTCCGAGCAACCTGCCGACACCTCCAGCCGCAATGCCTCGCCAAAGTGGCGCTGCTGCAGGCCCTGGCGCAAAGCGGTGCGCAGGTTCTTCACGTCTTCTTCGTCCACGGCCAGGTCGGAATGCCGGGTGACGCGAAATTGCGAAAACTCGGTGACCTGGCGGCCGGGGAACAGATCCGCCAGATGCGAGCGGATCAGGCTGGAGATGGAAACAAAGTGGGTCTGCTTGGAGCCCTTGATCTGCGGCACCCGCAAAAACCGCGGCAGGATGCGCGGCACCTTGACGATGGCAATTTCGTTCTCGCGACCGAATGCGTCTTTGCCGGTGAGCCGCACGATGAAGTTAAGTGACTTGTTCGCGACCTGGGGAAACGGGTGCGACGGGTCCAGGCCCACTGGCATCAACAGTGGCTGCACCTCGCGGTGGAAGAACTCCTTGAGATGCCTTTTTTCTCCAGCAGCGGCAGCAATTCGTCGTTGTAGATCGCGTACTGCTGCCGCACCAGCTCATGCACCTCGGCCGAGAGCGCGGTGTAGCCCTGCGCGGTGTAGAGGCCGCGCTGCTCGTTGGTTTTGTGGGCGGTGAGCTGCGGCGCCATGCGAACCTCGAAGAACTCGTCGAGGTTGCTGGAAACGATGCCCAGGTAACGCAAGCGTTCGAGCAGCGGCACGTCGGGGCGGCGCGCCAAGTCCATTACCCTCGCATTGAAAGCGAGGATGCTGCGGTCCCGGTCAAGGAACACCAGACGAGAAGTGGGTGGGCTGTTCGGGGCGATATCGCTCATGGTGACCGTCGGGTTGCGCAACCGGCAACGGACTCTCTCACTCATGAACCGTTCGGTGCGATCCCGGCATTATCGAACCACTTGGCAGCGGTCGTGTGACCCCGCGGCCTTCTTTTGCGCCGGAAGAGCGGCCACCGCAGACCCGCGGCTGGGTGTCACATCCCCAGGAAGTGCTTGCGGTAGCGGGCCGGCAGATCGGCCAGGCGAATCATGAGTGGCAGATCGGCAGCGTTGAAGTCTGGGTCCCAGGCCGGTGGGCCGAGCACCTTGGCGCCGAGCCGCAGGTAGGCCTTGATCAGCGCCGGCGGGTCCACGTCCAACGAGTCGTCGAGCCGCTCCAGTGGCAGCGGCAGACGCGGGCGCACATGGAACTCGATCGATGCGAGGTGCTTGTGTTTGACCTGACGCCAGATGCTGGCCGCGGCGTGGCCGGCGCCCGCCACGTGCGGCGTGCTCATCGGGATGCTGGCGCAGCCGATCATGGTGTCGAGCTGGTTGCGCACCATGAATTCGCCCAGGGCACCCCAGAGCGCCATGATGACCCCGCCCTGGCGGTGGTCGCGGTGCACGCAGCTGCGGCCCAGCTCCACCATGCGCTCGCGCACCTGGCGCAGACGGGTGAGGTCGAACTCGGTGTCGCTGTAGGTGCTGCCCACCCGCTTGGCCTGGGCGGGCGTGAGCACGCGGTAGGTGCCAATCACTTCGCCGGTGGCCATCTCGCGCACCAGCAGGTGCTCGCAGAAGTCGTCGAACAGGTCCACATCGTGACCTGGCAGGGTATTGGGCAAGGTGGCACCCATTTCCCCGGCGAAGACTGCATGCCTCAGGCGCTGCGCTTCGCGCACCTCGTCGAGGTGGCGCGCCCAGCCCACCGTGATGCCCTGGCCGGCTTCGGGCTGCACCTGCGGAGCAACCCGCTGCGCCGGTTGGGCAACAGCACCTGGGATGTACGGCGCCCCGGGCAAGCCGAACGACGACAAGGTGGCGATGGAATGGGGCACTTGGGTCACAACGAGACTCCTCTTTGCGGCGTTGATGAGTTTCGGGTAGTGTGAAAACCTGACGTGACGAAGCGATGGCAGTCACATGACGTTTTGGCGACGTGCCCTCAGCCTGTCGCGGCCCCGGATTGACACGAATTCGTCACACAGCGCACCTAACCTGATCCCCCGCCCTTGCTCACCTCAGCACCATGAACCAAAGCCACGAAGACCTGATGAAGCGCATCGAACGCGATCTGCTCGACAGCTACGACGAAGAGCTGGAACTGGAGATCGAGGACCGCGACCCCTCGGATCAGCTTGATGGGCTGGGCCTGACGCACACATCAGCCGAGAAACAGGCCCGCCTGACCTATTTCCGCGAGTTGTTCCGCCTGCAGGGCGAGCTGGTCAAGCTGCAGGACTGGGTGGCGCACGAAAAGCAAAAGGTGGTGATCCTGTTTGAGGGCCGTGACGCCGCGGGCAAAGGCGGCGTGATCAAGCGCATCACCCAGCGGCTGAATCCGCGAATCTGCCGGGTGGTTGCACTGCCCGCGCCCAATGACCGCGAGCGCACCCAGTGGTACTTCCAGCGCTACGCCTCGCAGCTGCCTGCGGCCGGCGAGATGGTGCTGTTCGACCGCAGCTGGTACAACCGCGCCGGCGTCGAGCGGGTCATGGGTTTTTGCTCCGACGACGAGTACGAGGAATTCTTCCGCTCGGTGCCTGAGTTCGAACGCATGCTGGTGCGCAGCGGCATCCGGCTGATCAAGTACTGGTTTTCCATCACCGACGACGAGCAGCACCTGCGCTTTTTGGGCCGCATCCACGACCCGCTCAAGCAGTGGAAGCTCAGCCCCATGGACCTGGAGAGCCGTCGCCGCTGGGAGGACTACACGCGCGCCAAGGAAACCATGCTGGAGCGCACCCACATTCCCGAGGCGCCCTGGTGGGTGGTGCAGGCGGTGGACAAGAAAAAGGCGCGGCTCAACTGCATCGCCCACCTGCTCGGCCAGTTCGACTACCGCGAAATTCAGCGGCAAGAGGTGGTTCTCCCGGCGCGGGTGCGCAACCCGGACTATCTGCGCCAGCCCGTGCCGGCGTCCATGGTGGTGCCCGAGCTGTATTGAGGTTTCCAGGGGGCACGCCCTCCTCCGCTCACCCGCCACCGGCTGAACTGCGCCTCCCGGTCTGCGGCGGCGTGGTGGCGTAGGTCACCGCGTGGGTCAGACGCCGAAGATTTCATTTCAATTATCATTGAAATATGGAAATCACCCCTTCCGACGAAAAGCAGACGGTTCAGGCGCTCGCGGCGCTGGCCCAGGTGCAGCGGCTGCGCGCCTTCCGCGCCCTGGTGGTCGCTGGCCAGGCAGGGCTGACGCCAGGCGCCATGGCCGAGCAGCTCGGTATTTCACCCAGCGCACTGTCGTTTCACCTCAAGGAGCTGGCCCAGGCCGATCTGGTGAGCGCCGA
>JFJP01027804.1_pt1 | contig 13448 bp, 11 predicted proteins | sample 431651 | NCBI WGS metagenome assembly JFJP01 (sample SAMN02602958, study PRJNA72255) | Microbial mat metagenome, whole genome shotgun sequencing project. | biome: fresh water; feature: sink hole; material: water; isolation source: purple microbial (photo- and chemosynthetic) mats found in...
TTATACATTTTAATTTAAATTTGATCATATTAATTTTTTCTTCTACATACGAACGATATTATGATGCAAAAAATTGTCAAAAAAATTCTAAAACACACAGCCCCTTTCCATCTTTTTCTTTTTCCCCACTCTGAATACCCTTTCCATGAAAACAAATATGAATTAAATGATGCCATTCGAGTACAAACTCCATAAAACCACAATACTTAATAAAAATGAAATTTTAGCTGGAGTTTCAAAATGGAAGCTGTCTCAATAAATCAAAAACCAAAAACTCAGCATTTTCTTCTCGAAGAACCTCAGTTTTTTTTTAAAAAACCTTTCCTTTTTCATTTGAAATTTCTTAGAACCTGACGTTTCTTTTCATTGTGATAACAGAATTCTTTTTTAGTAATTACGCAGCTTTTTTTCATCTGATTCTTTTGATAATTTCTCCACAAACTGATTATTTCAGGTAGTATTTAAGATTTTTCATTTAAATGACTAAATTACTTTTTTAAGGATTGGATACATATATTCCTTCATTCTTTATTTATGTCTTGATATTACTCGCAATGTTTATCAAGAAAATAGGCAAAATTCTTTGGATTCGCTGCAAAATAACAAGGAAATCTTAGTAGTTTTAATAAAAATGAAGGTGATTTTTACACTTTTTATCAGGTTGTAAGAATGAATAAAGAAAACCACTACCAAAAAAAAACATGGGGTGATTTACAAGTAAAATTGATATTTTTAATTTTTATAATTTAATTATTTTATTAGGTTGGCGATATTATTTTATTAAAGAAAAACGAAGAAAGTCCTGCAGATGTTCTGCTAATTGACTGTAAAGAAGAATTTTGCTACGTTGATCAAAAGAAAATCAATGAAAGTTCTCATTTGATCTTGAAAAAACCCATTTCTTTGACATCAGGTTCTTATTCTTCTTCAATTAAAAAAAAGAGATATAAATCAATTTTAGTGGAGAAATTCTCGAAATTTAAAGGAAAAATCAATCACCTTTTGAAAAAAATCAAAGGCTATCTCTTCATTGAAAAATTGCAGAAATATTCCAGTTTTTTCAAAGGCAGTTTGAAATTGCATAACGACCCAAAAGTCGAAATTTTAGATGAAAATAACCTGATTTTGCGCGGTTCTATCTTAAAATACTCTGATTGGTTTTTCAAAAAAAATCATTTTATTTTGAATTATTTCTAAATTAATGAAATAAAAGGGCCTTTGCAGTGGTCATTTATGTGGGCAATGATTCAAAATACTTTAAAGAAAAGACCAAATTTGGTTGGCAAAAGAAAAAATCTTTTCAAATGAAAGTAAATCAATTCATCATTATAATGTTTCTTTTTCAAATCGGAATTTCTCTAGTAATTTTTTTTTTTCTTTATTAAAAAAATGCTTTTATTAAAAGCTTTCGATAATTTTTGAACAATTTCAAAGCCAAAACAATTATTTACAAGAAGAGAAGAATCTAATTGCTTATCTCTTGAATTTCAGCTGTTTTTTACCCTTTAATCTCTATTATTTCGTTGAAATCTTTGATTTCTTCTATGTGTTTTTGATCGAAAAAGCATTGAATAAAAATAATTCCGATTCTTCAATTTTTTTCAAGAACAGCAGTTTCTTTCAAAATCTCGCAACTATCAATTACCTGATTCTCAACAAAAATTCATTGAGCAATCCTGATCAATATATCCTCAAAGGCGCCATTATTCAGGAACGATTCTTCAAAATAAAAGAAAAAAACATGGATGAAATTTCACTTGAAAAAATCAAAGCCTCGATTTTGCTTTGTAAATATAATAAATCTTATTGTCCTACATATTTAAAAAACAAAAGCGAAAAAAAAAGAAAAAGATCAAATTCAAATAGAAAAACCGCAAAAAAGCTGCCAAAAACAGGGTTCGCTTAAATTGCAACAAATTGACTCTCAATCCATGCAAGGTCCTTTCTTTCCAAACAAAATAAATACCATATTTATCTTCTTTAAAAGAAATCGATTCTCGAAATTATTCCAACAGCGAGATCGACAGTAGTCCTTTGGAAATTCCCATACCTCTCAAAACCCTAAAAATGAATAATTCTCGTTAAAACTTAAAAAAATTCCTTTAATAAAAAATTTCCCCCTAGATTTTATGATGACTTCAGTGATTTCCGAATCGAAACTCAGCTCCCTCAGTTCTTTTAAAACCCTAGAGCTTTCCAAGCAAAAATTCATGGATTGTTCCGACCCCAGTCGACGTTGTTCTGTTCAAGAAATGGAATTACTCACTAAAAACATCAAATCCACACGATTAAGATCCGGAATAACCTTTTCCAAAGAGATTTTCGAGTTTTTTTCTTCTTCAAAAACAAGGCTTTTTTCTTGACTTTTTCTCTTTTTTTACTTTTAGTTTCGATGAAACTTCTTCGAATTTCAGTCCTTTGAACATTCATGCAACTGATAAATCAAAAGAAGAGCCCCGGAAATCCCAGTTGATTTTCTCGAGATTCAGGCTCGATTCAAAGAAATCTATCCAAATGAACGAATTCGTAACAAACGTAAATTCCGGTCTTCTAAATATTGAAGACTTCTGTAAAGGCTTGATCCTTTGTCATGGAACTCGCACTAAATTGAAATTCCCTAAAGGAAAGCTCGAAAAACCGGAGATTTCTTTTTGTTTTGACAGTCTTTTGCATGAAGACCTTTGTATTCAGACTTTCGCGAAAAAATGCGGTTTTTCTTTTGATTCGAACCTTCTCATATCGCAAAGAAACTGCTATAAGATCAATATTCATGGATATATCGAATATTATCCGATATTATCAATGAACCATAGCACAAGAAACAGGCAAAGATTCTCGATTCTATTCGAGAAAAACATCAAACTCAACAGCTTGAATCCAGGCGGTTTATTGTATATAAGAGGTTCTTTCAAACAAATGCAAAACTGTTTAAAGCTTCGAAATGTGGAAAAAGACCATTTGCGAAACATTTGTTCGAATCTAGAGAATATGGGCTATAGAGTTATAATCTATGCGAAGAAAGAGCTAAATCCTGAAGAATTGGAAGAAATCATGAAGAAATTCGATATGGCTAAGACCAATCTCTCTATAGATGATGAAGAATTGGAGAATTTATACAGTGGTTTAGAACAAAACGCCTCTTTTTTAACGTTGATTTGTGTAGAAGAAGTCCTTAAGGAAGAAATTAAACCTATTATTCAGCGATTTATGGCTTCTGGGGTGAAAATCGGTGTTTTTTCAGGAGATTCGCTCAGTAGAACCCTCTCTGTGGTCTATAAAGCGAAAATACTGGACTATTCAAAGGAAATCATGGTATTAGAAGGCGATAATTATGAGAAGATTCTCTTGGGGATTCAGGCTTTATTAGACCATATAAACAAGAAAATCCGAAAGAGTCTCGAAGTGAAAGAAGATGAGAAAATCCCAATGTCTCCGAATAAATTCAAGGACTTTTGTTATCAAAAGAGATATTCCTTCAATTATATCATGATGTTCCATTCTTCGAGCATAGCACTTATCTATAACAATCCATTTTTGTTAAAACATATCGTTTTTCTATGCTATTTCGCAGATGGAATCATGGGATTCGAATTATCGCAGAAAGACAAAGGAAGACTCTTAAAAATCATCAAACTAATACCCAAAGAAAATGCAGTTTTATCCATTTGTAACAGTCATTTAGATGAGAAATTACTTAAATTAAGCGATTGTAGCATCGAAGAAACTTCAGAGAAAATCACCAATCAGAATAAAGGCGATATTATAGTCAAAAATCTGAAAAAACTCGAATTTCTGCTCTTTGAATCAAAAGACAAATATATCGAGAAATTCTGGCTTTTATTCTCCAATTTACTCTATATGAACTTCTTAATGGTCTGGCCTCATGCGTTTTTCGTGATCTGGTGCGGATTCAACCCTGAACCTTTGTATAACTTCAGGATGTATGAACATTTCTGCATGTGTTTCATGGGGATCCTAAGCTTTTTTGAACAATTATGCTTAAAAAACGATAAAAACTATGTATTTTTCGAAAAAATACAAAATATGATGAAAAGTCTCATTTTCGAACAATTTTTTCTCGCATTTTTCGATGGAGGACTCTTGTTTCTTTATGTGGTTTTTAGCAGTAATAATTTCGAATTTATTGAATATGAGCTGATTTTCCTGGTTTTTTTCATTATGACGATAAAATTCTTCTTGAATTTAAAAATGGAATTTTCGTGGTTTTTGTTGCTGACTTTGTGTAATTTCTTATTAATTGTGAGTTTTCTCATGATTAGCAAGTTTTTCACGAAGAATTTCTTCCAAATACACAGAGAATTTTTCTTTTTTATTGAATTTTTCTTTAATTTCATCACAATGAATTTCCTGCTCTTAATCCTTTTTGCGATATTTATCATTATTAACCAATATCTCTTCGAGTTTTTCCTTGTGAAATCACAAAACAACGAAGAAGCCGAAAATCCCATTTCTTCGACAAAAGGCTCAGAAATACTGAAAGTCATAAGACAAATCTTCTCCCATAAGGATTCCGACCTTTTAATAAAAGAAATCGAAGAAAGTCCTTTTATTTTCTCAATTTCTTCATTAAAATTCTTCATATTTCTTCATTAAATTCCTTTAATTTTAGGCTTAGATCCAGCTTTAGATCAAATAAACTTCAAAGATTGCGAAATGAAGCCTTATAGCCAAGAATTTAAAAACCCTGATATCGAAGAAAGCTATATAGAATTTAAAAGGAAAATATCAATTGCCTCACAGAAATGGGTGGCAATACTTATGTCCTTGTTTCTATTCGGATTTAACTACTTTTTAAGCCAGGATAATGAGATTTATAGTCCTTTGAATTTTTATTTGATACATTTCTATGCTGATTTGCTCTTTGTTTTCGGATTTTCGATGTTTTTTGAAACAAATTGGCCTTATTACCACATTTTCAAAAGAGCGGTTTTTTATTTTTTCATTTGATTTTCCCTTTTTTTTCTTTTGATTTTTGAAAAAAGTCCTTTAAATTGAAAAAAAATTATAAAAGGTTATTGTTATTGGGATGGTTTTGTGGCTTTTTATCGTGACTTATTGCAATGAAGCCTTCTGCAACGAGAAATTGATCTATCTTTTCGTGATTCTGAGCTTCTACAACTCTAACCTCATCCCGAAACACGAGGTTTTCTTCATAAATCTCACTTTTTTCATGCTAATTCTGCTAATCAGGTCTCAATTAAAAGAAATTCTTCATTAAATTGTGAAAAAATAGGCTTTTCACAATAAATTTCTCATTTCCTCGAAACAAATTGGCTCTTTTTTTCCATCAATCTATGATAATTTTCACCACATCCTTCTGCAATCTGATAGTTTCTTACAAATCCCATAGGCTTTTTCGCATTGAATTTTCTGAAGCAAAGACTTTAGAGTTAGAAAACAAGAAAGTCAATGATTTTCTTTCAATATTGGTCCCGAAATTCGTGCGATACCTCATGACACAAGGGATAGTCTCACTCTCGCAGCCGCAAAACGCAGTTTCTGTGCTTTTCTGCGATATTTGCAACTTCGACGATATTCTCGCAAGCCAAAACACTGATATCGTTGGCATTCTCGACCATATTTATCGTATTTTTGACGGTTTTTGTCTCCAAAACGGCATTCAAAAAATCGAGGTTTTTCTGATAATTTTCAATTTTTCCCTTTAATTTCTCCTTTAAAATTCTTCACTAAAATCCCTTTTTCTTCAATAAAAGACTGTGGGAAAAACCTATATGGCCTGTGGTGGTTTAGCGAATTCGGAGTTTCATAACGCAAATTCCTTTAAAAAACGTGTAGGAAACTGCACTATTCGCCTATTAAAAGTGGCTTTGGAAATGCGTCGATTTATCCAACCTTTGACTTATGGTCGTGATGGTCATAAAATCCTTTTGAAAATCGGCATACATTATGGTCCAGTGATCGCTGGGGTCATAGGTCATCATAAACCCCAATTTTCACTCATTGGTGATACTATCAATACGACCAGTAGATTATGTTCTACTGGTCGAGATGGAAAAATCATCCTTTCAGAAAAAGCCTATTATCAGGTAAAAGACTATGAAAAACTCCTCTTTTTAGAAAGAAAAGTCGATGCGAAAGGCAAAGGAGAACTATTGACTTATGAAGTGAAACAAATGAGAAAAACACAAGGAAAATCCCCGGAAAACAAGAAAAACTCAAAAAAATCACCTTTGAAAGATATTAAGCTGAGTCTCGAGAATTATCAAAGGGCAATGGTTCATAAAACTGTGAAGAAAATACGCCTTTTTGAAGAAATCCTAACAAAAAGCGAAAGTCCATCAGAACTTAAGATCTCAGGTCCAAGTCCTTCACTTCTATTGAGAAAATCCAAATCTTCTTTGATAAATCTCTCTAATTTCAATATAATCCACAAGAAAAAAGACTCAAAAATGTGCAAAATCTCAGGAATTCTCGATATAACTGATCAAAAAAAGAATGAAATAATGCCTTCATTACGATTATCACTCATAAAAGACTTTAAAATGGTCCATACATCATCAATTTCGCCTAAATCGTGCTTTTCCTCAAGAAATCCCACCTTTCTTATCAGTCCAAATAGCAAAAAACCTTCAAAAATCCCTGAACCTATCAGTCCTATATCAAAAAACAGCGATAATTTCTTCAATTATAAGCCATATTATGAAGATTCTGACGAAAAACGGCTAAAACCTAAGCCAAATAGCATAACAGAAGTGGAGGAATCTGATAAAAGTCCTGAAATTAACGATAAGAATGACAAAAAAAGCAATAAAAGTGACGAATTATCTGCTTTTATTGAGGAAATGGAATATGAAGAGACGGAACCAGAGGAATTCCTGAACAAATTGAACAATTCCTTTGAAACAGAAGTTGAAGAGTCCGAATGCGATAAAAGTCCATTGCATTACGATAGAAATTTCAAGGAGAATTTCGAGAATTCAAAGAAATATCTATTGAATTTCTCACGTTTTTCACTGAGATTTACAAGGGAAAATGATGAAGAACTTATTCAAGAATTCCATGATATTTTATTCAGTGATTATTTTGAGGAATTTAACCATAAAAAAGAGAATAAATATGTGATGAATCTCGCAATTTTCTATTTTATCATAGAATTCATTATTCTACTCTTTTTCGGATTTCCCATCAAATATCGAAGAATCGAAATAATTATCATAAAAACACTCAATTTATTAGGCTTTTTCATCGTTTTACAATGGAAAAACCTACTTTATAAACTGAATTATCTGAAAAAAGCCACTTGTGGACTGTTTATTCTCTGGGTTTTAACCACGAATTTCTCCTATTTCCCTGAAAATTTCTTTCAACTAACGGTTTTCAATGAATTATCACAAATGTTCCTTTTATTGGTTTTTTCTCATATTTCCTTTATAAATTTCTCAGAAACCTTGGTATTTTCTGTTTTTTCCTTGTGTTTCTACTTATATTTTTCCTTTTTCTCCTCATCAAAGCTCCTTTTCATTCTATTATCTCTGCTTTTGATTCTTTTCTCTTCCTATAAGAACTATCTCTCTCGTCTGAATAAATTCAACTATTCCCTCATAAAAAAGCAGAAGAAAACCCAGCAAACCGACCTTTTAATGCATCTTTTACCAACTCATTTATTCAAGAAATTCATGCTAAATCCCTCATCAAAATCCGAGCTTATTGATGAATTCGATGGGGTTACGATGTTATTTGCAGATATTAAAGGATTTACTGAGTTTTCTGCTAAAAGGACTCCTGTTGAAGTGGTTAATATGCTTCGTGATCTCTTCACTGAATTTGATAAACTATGTCTGAAGAACAATGTGTATAAACTGTATACAATAGGTGATTGCTATGTGGTTTTAGGCATGATAAACGGGGAAAATCGCGAAGATTCCAATGAATTTATCGTGAATGAGGCGAAAAACATCATTTTAATGGCTTTTTCTATGATAGAAACCATCAAATTAGTAAGGAAAAAAATCGGGTATAATGGCTTAGATATGAGGATTGGCATACATACAGGCAAGATCATTGGAGGGATTATAGGCACTGATATCGTAAGATATGATATATATGGGAAAGATGTGCTGATTGCCAATAAGATGGAGTCTAATGGGAAAGAAGGACATATTATGGTCAGTAGGGATACGAAGTTATTATTGGAAGAGGCTTTTAATGACTTTTTTCTGTTTGAGTACTATAAGGATGTGGAGATAAAAGCCTTAGGGATCCAAGTTGAAGGGCATTTTATCTATCCTAATGCAGCGATTCTTTAGACTTTAATGGTTTTTTATCAGAAATTCTATTTTATTTAAAAAAATAAGGAAATTTATCCATTTTTTTTAAGTAAATATCTTGATAAAACAGTTAAAAGCTCGTTTCTCTATGAAATCCTCAGCGAATTACATTAAAATCACCAAGGCTGTTTAATCAGTCATTTTATAAGAATATTTTATAAGATTTTTTGAGATAAATGAATATTTTAATTTGTTTTTCTTTCGAAAAATCCTTTAAATTTTTTAAGGAAAAATCGACAAAAAAAAAAAATTAAAGGAAAAAAATGATGCCGAATAGCCTTAAGCCGTTTAAACAAAGGATTTCAACAGAATCAACGTATTTTTGTGAATAGCTATACGTGAAAATCCTATGTTTTTCTTCTATAGAGATAAAGACCCCTATTATTTGCAAAAGATCTTCCCTTTTGATTCGATATATGTGAAAACAATAAAGTTTTTTTAACTGTTTTTTCATTGATTTTATCGTTTTTTCAGTGAAAACTCCTCAAATTCTTATATAAATTGCCTAAATCATGAGAAAATTTACTCAATAAATTTTTTCCATTTGATTTTACCGTCATCAGTAAAGAGCATTTCCTTTAAAATTTGCTCAAGTTATAAAATAATGGCTCATGACACTTTTAATCGATTTATCTATAATGAATTCCTTCAGGAAGAGAAAAAGAACGATAAACACTCAGAATCTATCACGATTTCACATGAACATACGGGAAAGTCCTTATTTAAAGAAATAATATATGCTAATTCTTTATTAAATCAAGAATTTATGAGATTCAAGAGAAATTCACTGAGAAAATGCTCGAAAATGTAAGGAAAACTAAGAAAAAACTAAAAGAATTTATTATAGATCGATGAATTTGTCACGAAAAACCATAAAATAGAACATTTTACAGTCATTTTACAAAGGTTTTTATAAGAATTATGGCTTTTTTCTATAAAATTCGATAAAAAGTAAGGAAAGTTTCACAAAAAAGAATTTAAAGGAAATTTGCGAAATCACGAATAAAATCGATTTTCAAAGCCTAAAAACCCTGGATTTAGTCTTTAATTTTCTCGATAATAATGAAGGAAATAGGGCAAAAATTGGAAAAAACGAGGAATTTGAAAAGATTTTCCTTCTTGAAATGCTCATAGTATTCTTTTTCTTCGCATAAATAAGAAGAATTCTTCTATTTTTCGAATTCTTTTTTATTTCAAATAAAAAATGAAGTAAATTAGCGAAAATTCCGATCAAGTCCTCCTTTCTATCAGCTCCATAGTAAAAACACAGAGGAATATCATCGAATTGAAGCTATTTCTTCAGTAAAAGCCCGATTTTTTCCTTTGATTTTTATTTAATTTTACCTTTAGAAATATCAGCAAATGCAGTATTGATCTTTTGGAAATCTTTGCGAAAAACCTTAGTTTTTCACTAAGGAATATCGAGAAATTGTCATTAGGGCTTTTTTCTAGGTAAATTTCTTTAGAAAAAACACTGATTTTATCGTAGTTTCGAGCCTGTTTTCGACGATAATACTGTTGAGCTTTTATTGCGAACAATTTCGATAAATTTGAATAAAAACGTCAAACATTTTTCTTTGCTTTTATCAAGGTTTTTCTCGTTATTTTTCCTTAGTTTTTACTGTATTTTAATGAAGTTCGAGAGGGAATTTAGAAAAATCTGTCAATTTTCTGGATTTAATCATTAAAAATAAAAAAATCGATATTTTCAATGTGGCGATACGAGGGTATTTTTATCGATGTTTTTCGGATTTTATTGATAGTTTTTAGAAAAAATCGCTTCACTAATCAAGAAAAAGATAGAACAAAATGCCAAAATCGAAATTTCGAAGAGGAAATTCTTCGAAAAACACGATCTTCTTGTTTAAAGACCAAAATCCCGCTTTTTGAAATTTTCCTCATAAAAATGATATAAATTCCCCAAAAAAACATCCGATAATTTTCTTTCAAAACCCCCCGATATTTTCCCTAATTTTCTTTTAAAAACCCCGTATAATTTCTTGATTAATCCTCATTCTTTTATTGCGAGAATTTTCTTCAGATAATGTGAATAATACCTCTCCTGTTTCTTTTCTGGCATGCATAAGAACCTTTCTGCTTGGAATTTATGTGTAATATCACCATAAGTACTGTTCTCATGTCCTATATCCTTCAAACACCCCTTTACACAATTCAAAGGACTAACCGTACTAATGCCAATATTCTTCTGATCCTTTGTAATAAACAAGGGTTTTAGGCTGATTAAGTCAATTTTCTCATTTTCATAAGCCAAAGACCGAGATAAAATATCGAGAAACGCGTTACTGGCTGAATTTAGTGAGTAATTCGAACAGGGGATTTGGCTAGAAAACCACGATACTGTGATTATCGCAGATTTCTCGCTTCGAAGCGAGAATCTATGCAAAAAACACCGAATTAAAGCCACATTTGCGATGATTGTATCGTCGAGAAATTTATTGATGCGATTTTCGCTTAAATCTGTAAATTTACAGTATTTCGAAAGTGCCTCATTGTTATTTATCAGCACACTGATATCGCATTTTTTCAATGAACTCTCGATATTTTCATCATTATTCACCAGAATCACATCGACTGAATATCGCGTTTTCAAATCATTGCAAAACATGGAGTTTTCTGTGTTTTCTGCAGAAATTATCACGAGATTAAAGCCTTTTTGAGAGAATTCCTCAGCAAAAGCCCTTCCGAAACTGTTCAGACCTCCAGAGATTAAGACATAGGAAGAGGGACCGTATCTTTGTTTGAGATTGAAGGAAACTCGGAAGAAGTTCTTGTATATCAATGAAGAAAGGGTCAGCGATTTGCGAAGAACGATCAAACCCCCCAAAAGAGTGAGAAAAATCTTCAGTTTAGAATCGTTTTTTACCATATTTGAGAAGGAATCTTTGCAAAAAGCACGAAATTTGAAGAGATTTTCCATTTTCTGGTCTAAAAAGAGGGATTTTACTATGGAAATGATTAGAAAAATCAATAAATTTAATCGGAATTTCCTTTAAATTTCCTTTATAATAGCTAAAAATCATTGAATTTTCTTGATAAATATTATTAATTTCTTTAGAAAATCTTAATTTTTCCATTCAGCACTGATAATATTGAGAATTTCCTTCCCATTTTCTCCAATAATCTTCATGGCCTCCATTTCCTGATCATCTTCTCTTTCCTCTTTTTCTCTTATCCTTCTATCAATATTCCTTTCAATTTCCCCATTTAAATATCTCAATTCCTCTAATATCTCCTCTTTCTTGAAAAGTGCAATAGAAGCAGTGCTTTTATGCATTAAATTCACCATAAATTGCGAACTTATCGCTCTTTCAAACATAGGGTATTTCTCATTAGTCAACACAACGATCATCATTGCCAAAAGCCTTGGATTCTGGATGAAATATGGCTTATTTGTCTTATGAAGAGAGGTATTACTGAAGATTTGTGAGATATTTAGTGCGATTTGCCCGGACATATTAGAGTTTTTGAAGATTTCTAGGTAAAGAGCGAAAATCTCGGTATTTGCCTATTTTTATGAAGAAAATTAGGGGGAAAAGGAAGAAAAATCCGGAAATTTATGATGAAAATTCAATAAAAAAACCAAAAAATTCATTAAAAATTACGAAGATTCGAGGCTGAAGGTCTTTATAAAAAGAGAGATTTGCGATAAATTGGGTGAATTCTAAGAGAAAAACGTTTTTAACTGTAAAATCCTGGCCTTTATTCGAGACTTTTTCAAAGAAAAACTAAAGGAAAGTCATTTTTTATAGTACTTTGAGCTAATTTCCCAGTTAAATTCTCAATTAGCTTAAATTTAATGAAGAAATTGCGAATTTCCTGGTTTTTCGCAGCAGAAACAAGCATTTTAAAGGATAATTGCAATGAATTTTTGCTGATAATTTCGAATCTAAGAGAAAAATCGTGGAAATATAAAGGAAATTAGGGAAAATCGTGATAAAATACTTGAAAATATGCGAAATCAGCTCATTTAACAGTAAATTAGACGAAATACAGAGTTTTTGAAAGAAAATTCCTTTAAAAAGGTCATTATTTGAGAAATTAATGAAGATCTTCGCGAATTCCTCCATTATTTCCTTTAAAAAATCGATATTTCTCTAAAAACTTCATTTTTTACTTCTTTTCTTAAAGAAAGTCTGAAAAGTTTGTAAAGAATATCAAAAATCAAGCCATTTTCCTCTATTTTCTCTTGCAAATCCCTATAATTCTCTTCATTTTCCTTCGAGTTCTCAAAGAACAAAAACCTCATTATTCTGCAGAAATCTACGATATTTTCTTCTTTAAATCCCGAAATTCCTTTGCCAATTTTCACCTTTTTTTCTATTAAAATTCATTAGAAAAACCCCAAAAAAACTCAAAAGAAATTACTGTCTTCAAGCAGAATTCCATCAATAATAGCATTAAAATCCTTTAAAATATCGCTGAAAAACCCTGAAATAACCACTGATTTCTTACAAAAAACGCTCGAAGCCATCAATGCCCCTATAGATCTCAAAACCATCATTAAATTCTCCTCAATTTCTTTATAATTTGCTTCTTTTTCTAATAAAAACTGTTTATTTTCCTTGAAAATCCCATAAATTTGCAAAGCCAAATTCTCGCCGATTTCCTCTTTATCGAGAAAATATCGTGATTTAAGCCATTTTTCACCTAAAAACGCTATAGAATTCATGATAGAAAAAGCCAAATTTCGGTCTTTTATTTGATTTATATTTAAAATTCTCGAAAAACTACTGAAAATATCAGTATTTTTCTCGTTTTTATTCAGTAAAAGTATTGTTAAATCCTCGTTTTTTTCCAAGCATAAATTCAATAAATTCACGATATTTTTCATTGCAAAAATCCCTTCTTTCTCATTAAAAACATCATTATTTGCTAAAAACCTCAATAAACTCAGCAAATTCATCAGAAAATCGGAAGAATTCAAAAGAAAGTCCATTATTTGCCTTTCCTTTAGAAAAATCACTGAAAAAAACTCGCAGAAATTCGCGATAAAATACAGGAAATCCTTCACGTTTTTAACTGATTTTATTGTATTTTCTCTATAGAAATTCCCCGGATTTATCAGTATTTCTATAGCTTCAAAAGCCTCAAATTGTGATAAAATCGATATAGATGACT